>ENA-OSEO01000632-OSEO01000632.1-sediment-metagenome-genome-assembly--contig:-NODE-632-length-84887-cov-7.177326_pt1 | contig 84887 bp, 32 predicted proteins | sample MGYA00237883_ERZ534232 | MGnify/ENA metagenome assembly ERZ534232
CGCAGATCGTGGTAGTTCCTTGTGGTACCAGAGGCAGGATCAACTGGGGCATGACAGCTTCCTTTCAATTCGACTCAGGGTAGCAAAAATTAGGGCCCGAAAAGCCCACGAGAGTGTCACTAATATTTTCCCCACCCAAAAACCACTGCTTTCCGCACATCCTCCGTAACTCATTGCATTGTCGCACGACAATCGATGTTTTACTCATGAGGAGAATATCAGTAGATCAAGAGCTCTGAGATTAAGGCGAAAGACGGCTGGATTAGGGGAAGTATTCGGCAAGGCCCACCATCGATCGGGTCGCGGACGTCCCGACGACCATCTGCCTGCCTGGGGTCACCCACCAGGTCCGGTGCAGTATCTGGTGCCATATTTTCTCTTGACATACAATTTCGCTTCTGCCATGGTCGCAGACAGGAAAAGCAACTCCTTATCCCTTTATCCCTTATGCCACATCCCTTCCCTCCCCCGCCTCCTGGATTCGCTATTACCCCTCGCCTTTCACATTTTCAGAGAATCACAGTTAATGGCTGCGTAAAGTAAGGAGAGAGGTCATGACAGAGAAAAAGAAAGGCCGCCCAATAATAGTTGACGATTCAAAGTGCTGTGGATGTCTCATCTGCATGATGCGTTGTTCTCTCAGGTTCGAGAAGGCCTTTAACCCCTCTAAGGCCGCAATTCAAATTCGTAAATTAATTGATGCAGCTACTGAATTTTCCGTTTTGCTTACTGATCAATGCGATAGCTGTGGTATCTGCGCCAGGTTCTGCCCTCATGATGCTCTCATTCAGACGAAATAGGAGGCGACTTAAAATGAATATATCTGGATATGCCGGCAATATCCTCCACATTGATCTGACATTTGGCAAGACACGCAAAGAAGAACTGGATCCCACACTGGTGACTGAATTTATTGGGGGTTTTGGGATAAATAATAAACTGGCCTATGACCTTATACCCCCTGATGCAGATCCCTATTCTCCTGAGAATGCCATTATCATCGGCGCCGGGGCTTTCGCCGGTACACCGGTTATAGCGTCCTCCCAGGTTATGGTTACCACCAAGTTTCCCATCAATGGTGCCTTTGGGACTGCTTGTGGAGGAGGGCGTTTTGCTCACATGCTCAAATGGTCAGGATATGACCATGTCGTTATTAGGGGGCAAGGGAAAAAGCCAGTGTACATCAGAATTATAGATGATGAAGTTGAGTTTTGTGATGCCACCGACCTGTGGGGCAAGGATAATTACGAAACCATTGATGAGTTGCGAAGACGCCACGAGCCATGCAGCATTATACCCATAAGCCAGGCAGGTGAGACTCTGGGCAAGATCTCCGTTACCTTTGTGGATGGCTACGGCAACTTAGGGAATGGCGGGCTTCCGGCAGTTATGGCCTCGAAGAATCTCAAGGCTATAGTTGTCCAGCAAGGGACCAGGTCTATACGCGTTGCTGATCGGAATAAGTTCATGGATCTCGTGAACGGTTGGTTTAAGAAAATGGTAGCATGGCCAGGAAGGGGCGGGCAACTTCAGCGTGGGACCTCGGTACCTGACATCCAGAGTCCGTTTAACATCACTCAATATCATACCGAAGTGCAAACTTGGCTTGATGATGAGCAGAGAGCCATTTTCCAACAACAGCATGATCGGGACCGGAGAGGGATATCCTGTGCCAGTTGTGTTTTCCGATGCAAGGAGACTCTCAAGATATCCGTGGGAAAATTTGCCGGCACGTTAGCCCATCACCATCACTATACCGGTGGAAGATTCGATTATAAAGATGGCATAGAGGCATACGGGGGAGTGACCAAAATTTGTGAGATGCTCAACAGGTACGGTATTTGCTTCCTTAGTTTTCAGGACATGCTGGATTTCACGGCTCGCCTCTATGAGAAGGGGACTATCACCAAACAGGACACCGGGGGGCTGGAGATCAAGCAAGATCTTGAGACTGCACTAAAGCTTATACCCATGATAGCTCGCAGGGAAGGATTTGGGGATCTCCTTGCTGATGGGACCCTAGAGGCGGCAAGAAGGATTGACAGAGGGGTTGAGAAGTACGTGGCTCATTGCAAAGGGCGACCCACTATCTACGATCCCAGGTTGATGGGACTGGGCCCCATGATATTTGAACAGGTTGTCTCTCCCAGAGGTGCGCATAGTTGTACCGCTTTATTCATTGACTTTTTGCCAGGTCGAGCTCTCGGAATTCTCCAGAACAACGCCAAAAGAATGGGTATGCCTGCTGACGCCATAAACCGCTGTCTTAGCCCTCCACTCATCAATCCAGGGATAGCAGCTAAATGGGGAGAAGACTGGTGTATTGTCTGTGACCTGTTCGGTGTTTGCCTCCAGCCCTACATTCACAGGTTCTATGGTGTAGGCGATTTGGCAGAGCTTTACTCTGCTCTCACCGGAATCGAGATTGACACAACTCGTCTTATGAAGATTGCGGAGCGCTCTTGGGATGTCTACAAGTTCCTCAACGTCAGAGCGGGGTTCAGCCGTAAGGATGATGTATTCCCTGAAATGTGGTTTACACCCCTTAAGGGGCTAGGTCAGGAATTGCCCTTGCAAGACTATCTCCGCACTACTGTACTGACCCGTTCAGATCTGGAAGGGTATCTGGACGACTACTACACCGAAAGGGGATATGATAAGCAAACTGGCATCCCCTCTCCAGAAAAGCTGAAGGAGCTGGGACTGGAAGGCATTTGAGTTGATAAGCACTGCAATGTGATGAGGCCAAGTAGATATCGTCTCTTGGGGAGCAGGACAAAAGGGAAAGATGACAGATGCCAATTCACCGACACTATTCCGTTGCACCCGGTGGTAATCCAGGGTATTTCTGAGCCCGAATGCAGGGCGACTTATTGAAGGAAACACAGGTCTCATCCTCCTGAAAGCTGGGGATGACATCAACTGTTCCATTCATCGTTATTTTGAGCATCAGTTTGAGCCCAAAGAGGATGATAACCTCAAGACGGAATTCTGACGGGTCTCTGACCCGTATCTTTGGTTCCAGCACCCACTTTAAGGCCAATACCCGTGAGCGAAAAGTGACCTCATCCCTTTTGGATAAACCGTGTTTTTGATTTTCAGCGAAATTGGGGATGGTCGTATCTTCGTCCAAGGCCAGGGAACAGGACAGGGTGGAAGCTGTCCCGGCAACCCCGTTTGAGGGTCCGGTCCGTCCCCATCATTTCTACGATGCTCTGGTCGCAAACACGGCAGCCCCTTTTTCGGTTGGCATAAGGGATCATCACCCGCCGCCCGCTGATGTCGAATATCCAGGCCGGGTCGTGTGCGGAGGCTTGGGCGTCAAGGTGGGCTGCGGCCGGCGTCGGAACAAGGGAAACGCAACGGCGCGGCGGAGGGCGTGTGAGCAAGTGGCCGGAACGATGATCAGGGCCGTCGTGACTCAAGTTTAGCGAGAAGGGCACTGGGTTCGATCTTCACAGGAGAAGGCAACTTCTTCAAGTGTCAGGGAAAGGATCTGGCTGATCCGCGGCAGGTGGTCGAATATAAAAAAATGATCTCCCTTGAATTGTTTGACCAGTGCCTTGCGGGTTGTCAATTCAGGCCACTTCACGTCCTGATGAACGGTCGTCTTATCCTCAGTGCCGAGCATTACAGTGATGGGGACGTCAATCGGTCCCGTTGCATTGTTCTTAAATGTCTCATTGGCCTGAATGTCCGCCCTTATGATAGGTTCGAAGAAATCGATCAGATCCTTTTCCTTCAAGACCTGCTCTGGAATGCCTCCGAAGGCCTGCACCGCGGCCACAAAAGCCTCTTTGGAGAGTGAATGTATCTCTTTGACTCTCCTCTGGGAGGTAAAAAGGGTTGCCCGTCCCGATACAAAAAGATGAGCCGGCTTGGGCAGCTTGCTTGCCTCGATCTTATTAATGAGAAGATAGCCGAGGGCCGCCCCCATGCTGTGGCCGTAAATGGCATAAGGACGACACAGATTTCTCTTGAGCTCATTGAACAGGTCCTGGACCATGTCCGTCATATTCGTCAATAAGGCTTCCGCGAGTCTTCTGCCGCGCCCAGGAAGTTCAAGAGGGATCATGTTGACGAAGTCGGGAAGGTGACGGCGGAAGCGATTATAGGAGTAATGGCTCGCGCCTGCGAAAGGGAGAAAAAAAACATCGACCTTCCCCGCGTGGGTCGATCTTGGCAGGTCATTTTGCATATACCGACGGAGCTCCCTGCACCCCCGATCCCGGCCGATGGGGCGTTACGGCAAAGGCGAATATGGGCCACGTTTCTTCCTGTCCGACACCAAAAGAGTCAGCCCCTGAAAGCCCTTCACGATGGTTCGCAGGCTTCTTTCTTGGAAGACACAATCAGAAGAAGAAGACCCATCGGAGGCGTAAGGAAGAGAGAGGCAAAGAGATACCCCCAGAATCCCATTTTCCTATTGTTTCCAAACATTCCGATGAGCACACACACGGCTACGTACAGGATTGAGTAGATAATCATCTCATGCGCCTCCCTGTCAAGAGCAGGATCTTTGTCGCTTTCTTCCGATTTAACCAAAATAGGAGCACTCCCTGGGACATCCTCATTTCTTCCGGGTGGCTGACTTAAGCGGCACTGCTTCCACTGGTGATCTGCCGTTCCCCGTGAGCGCGGGCATGATCCCCGGGCTCCCAGGACAGCCGGCAAAACCGTCGATACCCTTTGCCTGTTGGCCCAAATCAAAGGCGATGCACCCTGGCCGGAAGGATGATCAAGGCCAATTCCGGGTTTCATCACATCTTTCGCCACGAGGTTGGTTGCGCCTTCAGCCGGCCGGTAGAACCTCCATGCGGCACCTCGGCCGATGACGCATAGGGCTCCGGTGAGCCCCGTGACTCTGGACTCCGGGTCAAGCCCGGAAAGACGGCTCTTTCGTCTCCGGGGGTGGGCGAGTGACGCCATGACCGTTCAGTCGAGCCCTTTTTCCACATGCTGTAAGTGGAGGCGAAACGTGCCCCCATCGTGTGGCTGAAGTTGTATTCAAACCCTTAATTGCTTGTGTGAGAGTCCCTGGCACCCGGCAACACCCAACGGGTTGCTTTTTTCTATTCTTAGCATAGGAGGGTATGGAGTTTCAAGCCAATGCTCTATCGCCCCCACGAGGGACGGAAGTTCACTCGGATCCAAGACGTGTTTCGCGTGTCCGAGCTGCCCTTTGGGATTCTTCTATGGCCTGTATACTCGATTACCTTGCCCGTCCGCAAACTGCGCTTTTTGTAACGTCACCCCGGTCCTCCCAGCGGCGAGGGGGATGCAGGAAATCGCGTTTTGTGACCGCGTGCAGTATACTGCATGGCAGTTTCGGGGAGACATTTTCTTCTTGACTTTGTTAACAGACTCAGCGATACGATCACAGTAAATCATACGGGTGTGGGCCTGACAGGGCCGCTTGAACAGGTGCGTGCGACTTGGGTGCGGTGGTTAAGATTGCTCAAACCCCTTCGCCGGCTTTTGGACTTCGTTAACGACTCCCTGGAGCCAGGTCCGGCGGCCACAAAACCGGAAACTCGGAGGCCAAGAAGAGCAGCCCAACGGTTGAGGGATGACTGGGCGCCTCGGTGAATAAACAGTGCCGGAATTGTTAGAATGTACACATGTTGCATTTCTTCGGTCTGAAAAATACTCAAGGCGCAGGTAAGGGGTAACAATATGATTGAACTGAAAAAACTGATTCTGTATACCTTGTCGGCTGCATTGTTTGCTTCCTTACCGATGGGATGCTCGCTGGGACCGCGGGTTTTGCGGACCGATTACTTGGAGTACAATAAGTCTGTTCAAATGAGCGCGGGAAGGGAAATGCTCTTGAACCTCGTTCGTTTAAGATACCTTGAAACACCTTTGTTTCTACAGATAGGGGCCATTTCATCGACTCATCAGTATCAGGCGACGTTGGGTGCGACCGCCACCATCCCTGACACAAGATTGGCGAGGCTGGGGATTATTCCGAACTATGGGCTCAGTCTGGGTAATGCCGTCGGAGAAACACCCACGGTAACCTTCACACCCCTTGCGGGGGAGCAATATGTTCAGCGCATATTGAGTGACATCACTTTGGCCGATTTTTGCTCCCTATATGACACCGGTTGGGATATGGTGATGAAGACATTCCTGGCCGTCCTCGTGGAGCAAATAGGGGAACTGAAATATCAGCTCAAGACCGGTGACGCGGAAGGGAGAGACCTCAGAAGGCTGAAGGAGTTGTACGGACTTCTGGATGAAATTCAGATGCGCGGTGACTTGCACATGGGGGTGACTGAAGGTGAGGGGCTTGTATTGAGTGATCGCGTCCCTGAGGCGGAAGTCAATCCTGCGTCGATTATTGCTGCGGATAGCGCCGGATATTATTATAAAGCGACCGCCAACGGTAACTATGAGCTGCGAAAAAGGAGTGGTCTCCGCTATGTCATGATGCTGCGATACCGCAGCGTCGAAGAGGCCGATAAGGTTGAATCCTATCTCGGCATCGGTTTAAGAGGGGCGAGCCAGGGGAAAGAGAGGCTCTCCAGAGTGTATGAATTGCGCAACAAGAGCAGTTTTGGTTTGGATAACAAGGAACAGAGCGATATCCCTGTGATTTCTATTGGGTTGAGGAGTTTCCAGCAAGTGCTCTTGGACCTTTCGGCAGGTGTTGACCCTGCCCCCCAGGATCTGTCACGGGGGGGGGCGGATCGCAAGAGGGTCGATATCGTCGCGGACGCATTCCGGGAATATATGAAACCCATCATCCATGTGAAGTCCTCCAGCATGAGGCCTTCCAATGACTTCGTGTCGGTTTCTTATCGAGGGAGCTGGTTTTACATAGACGACAAAGACGTTCAATCGAGAGTCACATTCGACCTTATCCAGATCCTCTTTTCCTTGAGAGCCGCAGAGAAGCAAGGGGCAATCCCGACCCTTACAATTCCCGTCAGGTAGCAGGGATGTGCCCCGTGAGCCGTTTGTTTTGTGGGGTTTTTTGCGGAAGACGAGAGGGAATTAAGGGGTACGGGGACCGATAATGCGAAAGGAGGAGGGGCGATACTTCTGGCGGTAATCCGTGTGTTTTTATGGTCCGTAAAACCAAGTAAGGAGGGGCAGAGATGTCAGCAAAAACAGCAGAAGCGGCAGAAATGGTTTTTACCCGACCTGAGGGAGTGGACGATATCGTCAAACACCACGTGTGGGGATCCCTTGGAATAGGTTTGATTCCGATTCCCGTTGTTGATTTCGTTGCTCTGACCGGTGTCCAGTTGAATATGTTGAGAAAACTCGCAAAGGTCTATAAGGTTGGATTCTCCAAAGACAAAGGAAAGAGTATCATCGCCTCTTTGGTCGGAGGAGGGATTCCGACTACGGTATCAGTGCCGGTGGCCAGCCTCGTGAAAACGATTCCATTTATAGGACAGACCGCGGGGGCCTTGACGATGTCGGCACTTGCCGGGGCCACCACATATGCATTGGGCAAGGTATTCATTCAGCACTTTGCATCGGGAGGCACCTTCTTGAACTTCGATCCCGATGCGGTCAGGGATTACTATAACGAGATGTTTAAGGAAGGACAAAAAGCCGCCTCTGAGGCGACGAAGGCGAAAGAGGAGGCCGGGGAGCAGGGAGCGTATTAAGTAGTCGATCAGCGTGGCGTCCCAGACCTGTCTTCCGAAGAGAGGGGATGGGGAGGTAGTTGCAGGAAGGGTCCCTGCCGGGGCGATCGCACGGCATTGAGGGGAGGGGGAGTTTCGAAAGACAAGTTGGCGCTCCCGGGTGTGGAGGCGCGCAGGTGGTAGGGCGCGAGAAGGGTGGATAGTGTAAGGGGCTCGGCACATCAAAAGGGAAAGTTGTTCGTTAGCGCCCCAAGCGCACGAGCGTCGTGGGTGAGGAGGAGAGGAGGCGGTTTGTCTTGTGAAATGTTGCGAAATTCCGACCGAGTTCGATGGAGCCGCCAGGACGATCCATGCTGATCGGAAGGGCTGCCGCAAAGGGTATCCCGCTAAGAATGGTTGCTGAAGAAGGTTGCCGCACTGCGAATAAGGAATGGCGGGGATTTTTCAGTTTTTGTAGGGTGGGCATCGCCCACCGGAATGAGCTGAGTATCGAACTGGGTGGCGGTAGAGATGGGTGCCTATCCACGCCCCTGCATGGTGCCTCACAGAAACCTCTTTATCTTCAAAGGCTTCAGTTGTTTTCTGGGATAAGTGAACATGTCCCGGTCAAAGAGAAAGTAATCCCGACAAGACAGAGCTGGTTTGCGTGTGGGGTTGCAGCTCGCCGCCTCATGATTCGGGTCACTTGGATCTGGACAGAAGAAAAACATGATACATATCCTGTACTCACGTCATGATGTCATGCTTGGGAGTGAAACGTGTAGTGATTTGTTTCGAAAAATCCCTCCTGGAATGCAAAGGAAGATCAGCCGCTACGTAAGATGGCAAGACAGGCAATCCCGGTTATTCGGCCACTTGTTGTTGCGAGAATGCCTTGAACTATGCGGTTATCGCCCTGATTCAACGGATAAAATCACTTATAACCGCTTTGGAAGACCATATCTTAGCCACAAGATCGACTTCAATATCTCGCACTCAGGCAGTTATGTGATATGCGCCATTACCGATCAAGGGAGGGTGGGAATAGACATTGAAAAAATTGAGCCGTTAAATCTAGAGAGATTTATGCAGTATATGAACCAAGAAGAATGGAGCGATATAGAAAATTCAGATCATCCGGTCGAGACATTTTTTGAATACTGGACTCAAAAAGAAAGTGTCCTCAAAGCAAATGGGAGGGGGCTGTCCATTCCTATCAAGGATATTCTCATCAAGGACAAAGAGGCTATTCTGTATTGTAACAGGTATTTTCTGAATGAATTGAATCTGGATGTTTCTTACAAGTGCCATGTGGCGACAGATCTCGAAAATGCTGAAATGAATATCAGGCAGATCGATTTGGGGAAAATAGGATAGGGTTCGGCTACAGATGATATACTTCGCGGGTGCACAAAGTGCGCTTTTCGTACCCTCACCCCGACCCTTGCCCACAGGAGGAGGCAGACGCGGAAAATAGCAATTTGTGAGGGCGCGTGGTATGAATTGTGGTTCAGACTGGGATGGTGAGAATGGGTCTCCGGAGGTCGCGTGGACTTCCTGCCGTAGTTGTTCCGTTAGGGGTGCGTTGGGCGATTGACTATTGCTGTTGATGCAATGATTGGCTCCGCCCTGCCAAGGTCTCGCAGGGTGGGATTACTTCAAGCCCCATTCACGAGTCCGGAATTGGAAGGTACGCTGGTACCAAATCGGGCGAAAAGAAAAAGGCCGCCGACGCGATCCTACGGTGGCATTTTTCACCATGGGGGGGTTTCAGGCCAAGGCCGCAAGGTGTCTGAAAACGCGGGCGGAGTTGCGCTACGAAAGCCTTCGTTGCGGCGGGGCGCCGAGCATCTGAGAAGGCTTCGCCCAACGTGAGGCTGGCAGAAAACGGGACCCGCCCGGCCGGAACGATGATCGAGCCCCGATTTTCGAAGGTCTGAGAACACCGGCACGGGCCTGAAAGATCCATTTTGGGACGGACGCTGGTCTAAATCCAATACCCGTGAATGAATCCGTTCCCTGATAGAGGAGACTCACATCTTTTTTCGCTCGACAGTAGCGCCGAAATTCCCCCCCTTGAGGGGGCAAAAGGGGGGGGCGGGCGGAGGGTTGTCGGAGCTTGGGAAGCACCCCCTGGTCCCCCCCAAGAATTGACGGGAGTCAGATAGAGTCCCAAAGGCATTCATTCAAGGTTATTGGGTCTAACTCAGGACCCCCACGCAGGAAGTGCAATGGTCGAGGGAAGGGAATGGGGACATGTCTGATTACTCCTTGGAAGAGCCTCTGAACGAGATTTCAAACCTGGTCGATCTCCTGCGCCACAGGGCACGACGTCAACCCGAACAAAAGGCCTATGTCTTTCTGAAAGACGGGGAAACCGAAGAGGGGAGCAGGACCTATCACGATCTTGACGTCCTCTCACGGGCCATCGGAGCCCGGCTCCAGTCTCTGGGGGCGACGGGCAAACAGGCTCTCCTGATGTACCCTCAGGGATTGGAGTTCATAGCCGCCTATTTTGGGTGTTTGTATGCCGGGGCGGTTGCCGTCCCAGCCTATCCACCCCATCCCAACAGGCCCCTGTCCCGGTTGATCGCTCTTGTGAGCGACTGCCAAGCCGCGTTCGTACTCACCACGACATCCATCCTCGCCCAAATGTCCGAGAGAATCGAGGATGTCCCCGGTTTGAAGGGGATGTGCTGGCTTGCAACCGATGACCTCCACGCAGATCTATCCGGTGCCTGGCAGGAACCCCCCGTGAGGGGAGAAACACTGGCGTTTCTCCAATACACCTCGGGTTCCACGGGCTCACCCAAGGGGGTGATGGTCACCCATAGCAATCTGCTATGGACCATTGCGGATCTGGACAGGGGATGGGAGCACACGCCTGACAGCATCATGGTCGCGTGGCTGCCGACGTTCCACGATCTTGGGCTCATCTATGGTGTGCTCCTGCCACTCTATCGAGGTTTCTGCTGCTACCTGATGGATCCCATGTCCTTCCTTCAGCGCCCGATTCGATGGCTTGAGGCCATTTCCCGCTATAGAGCGACCCATAGCTTTGCCCCCAATTTCGCCTTTGAGCTGTGCATCGGAAAAAGCACGCCGGAGCAACGCGCCGCCCTGGATTTGAGCTCTTGGCGAATGGCGCTCAATGCTGCCGAGCCTCTCCGGGAGAGCACCCTGAGACGCTTCTCGGAGTCCTTCAAGCCCTCCGGTTTCCGGTACACCGCAATCTGCCCCGGCTATGGCCTGGCCGAGGCGTCGGTAAAGGTGTCCGCCTTGCCGACCGGCGGCAGTCCCACATTGTTCAGGGTCGAATCCGACGCCCTGGGCAGGAACAGGGTCGTTGAAGCCGGGCCGGACTCCCGGGATGCGCAGACACTGATTGGATGTGGGCGCAGCCAAATTGATGCAAAGATCCTTATTGTGGATCCTGATTTTCTCACGCGGTGTTCTCCCGATCAGGTTGGGGAGATCTGGGTCTCGAGCCCGTCCGTGGCCCAGGGCTACTGGCAACGGCCCGCGGAGACAAAGGAGACCTTCCATGCCTATCTTGCGGACACCGGGGAAGGACCGTTCCTGCGAACGGGAGATTTGGGGTTCCTGAAGGACGGGGAGCTCTTTATCACCGGACGACTCAAGGACCTTATCATCATCCGAGGACGAAACCATTACCCCCAGGACATCGAGCTGACGGCGGAAAAAAGCCACCCGTCGCTCAGACCGGGTTGCGGGGCGGCCTTTTCGGTGGAGGTGGAGGGGGAAGAGCGCCTGGTCCTTGTTCAGGAGGTGAAAGGAGACAGCCTTGAAGGTACAGACCTGGAAGAGCTGTTCGGGACCATCCGCCGCAGGATTTCCGAGGAGCATGAACTGCAGGTCGAGGCCCTTGTATTGCTTCGCCCACGGAGTATTTTCAAGACATCGAGCGGAAAGATTCAGCGCAAACAGTGCCGGACCGCATTTCTGGAAGGCAACCTGAGTGCGGTGGCCGAATGGCGAAGGCCTTCGGGCAGCCCCATTCCGGCGGTCTGTCCGGAAGTTGGTGTTTCCGAGCAGGGATTGTCCCCTCATGGGATGAAAACATCGGTCGAGGCCATAGAGGCTTGGCTCGTCGACAGGCTGGCCAAGCATCTGAAATCGGCCCCGGAACATATAAGCGTTCACGAGGCCTTTGCCGGTTTCGGGCTCGATTCCAAAGACGCTGTCGGGCTTTCAGGAGAGCTGGAGGATCATCTCGGTCGGCGGCTGCCTCAAACGCTTTTTTATGATTACCCCACCATTCGGACCCTTGCCCTGTATCTGGCCGAGGCCGGCCAAACAGTCGGAGCGATCCGCAAGGCTTCGTCTTGCCGCAGAGATGAGGCCCAAGCGATGGCCATCATCGGGATGGGGTGCCGTTTCCCCGGCGCCGGGGATCCTGAAGCCTTCTGGCATCTGTTACGGGAAGGAAAAGATGCCATCAGAGAGGTCCCTCCCAGCCGATGGGATGTGAATGCCTTCTACGATCCAAGGCCCGGGGTGCCGGGCAAGATGAGTACACGGCACGGCGGGTTCCTGGAGCAGACTGACCTTTTTGATCCGCAATTTTTCGGCATTTCCCCACGTGAAGCCGAAAGCATGGATCCCCAGCAAAGGCTTCTTCTGGAAGTGACCTGGGAGGCCCTGGAACATGCGGGACAGGCGCCGGAGCGTCTTGCGGGCACTTTGACCGGGGTTTTCGTGGGGATCAGTACCAACGACTATGCACGCACCCAGTTTGACCACCCTGCAAGCGTAAATATCTATTCGGGTACCGGCACCGCTCTGAGCATGGCGGCGAATCGTCTCTCGTACTTTCTGGACACGCGCGGACCGAGTTGGGCCGTGGACACGGCCTGCTCTTCTTCCCTGGTGGCATTGCACCATGCCTGCACGAGCCTGCGGCGGAGGGAGAGCGATCTGGCCCTGGTGGGGGGGGTGAACCTTATCCTCTCTCCGGAACTCACCATCGCCTTTTCCCAGACGCGTCTGATGGCTGCCGACGGCCGGTGCAAGACCTTCGATGCGGGTGCCGACGGATACGTGAGGGCGGAAGGATGCGCGGTGGTCGTTGTGAAACGCCTTTCCGATGCCCTCGCAGATGGAGACAACATCCTGGCCTTGATCAGAGGTTCGGCGGTCAATCATAACGGGCGCAGCAATGGCATCACGGCCCCCAACGGACCTTCCCAGGAGGCCGTGATCCGTCGGGCACTGGAAAATGCCGGGGTGCAGCCGAGCAGGATCATCTATGTTGAGGCCCACGGCACGGGCACCGCTCTCGGGGATCCCATCGAGTTCCATGCGCTCAAAAATGTGTTGACGGAGGGCCGCTGCGCAGAAAAGCCGTGCTGGGTCGGCTCTGTCAAGACCAATATCGGCCATCTGGAAGCTGCCGCCGGCCTCGCCGGCCTGATAAAGGTCGTCTTGTCCTTGAAACACGGACAGATTCCCCCCAACCTTCATCTAAAAGAAATAAATCCCCGCATCGCCTTGAAAGAGAGCCCCATGAAGATTCCCCTCGCCCTCCAGCAATGGCCGAAAAGGGAGGGGCCGCGATTGGCAGGGGTGAGTTCCTTTGGATTTGGGGGCACCAATGCCCATGTCGTGCTTGAAGAGGCCCCATCGGGGAAAAAGGAGCGGTCGACGGAGGAGGGAAAGGAAGAATCCCCACCGCAGGAAGATCGTCCTCTTCACTTGTTCACCCTGTCGGCGAAGACGGAAAAGGCACTCAAGGAGCTGGCAGGTCGCTATGAGAACCACCTGGGCTCCCACCCGGCATTGTCCATCGGGGATGTCTGCTTCACGGCCGCTGCGGGGCGTTCCCATTTCGACCGACGCGTTGCCATAGCAGCCGATTCGACCGCGGCAATTCGCAGGCAATTGGCGGTCCTTGTTTCCGGCCAAAGAACAGGAGGCGTCAGCAGCGAACAGTCGTCTCAAGGCAAGACACCGAAGATCGCCTTTCTATTTACGGGACAGGGCAGCCAATATGTGGGCATGGGGCGTCAACTCTACGAAACCCAACCCACATTTCGTCTTGCCATGGACCGCTGCGATGAGATCTTGGCCCCCTGTCTGAAAGGGTCCCTTCTGCGTATCCTCTATCCCGATGAGGCGCAAAGCAAACCGATGGCTGGGCGGCTGGAGGAGACCGCCTATACCCAGCCTGCTTTGTTTGCCCTGGAATACTGCCTGGCTGCGCTGTGGGAATCTTGGGGCATACGCCCGTCGGTCGTCATGGGACACAGTGTGGGGGAATACGTGGCCGCATGTGTGGCCGGGGTATTCAGCCTGGAGGACGGACTGAAGCTCGTTGCAGAGCGGGGGCGGCTCATGCAGACCCTGCCGTGGCCCGGTGAAATGGTGGCCCTGTTTTGCAATGAGGCGAGGGTGAGGACCGCCCTTGAGCCCCATGCTTCCGATGTCTCCATTGCCGCGGTGAACGGCCCGGAGCACATCGTGATTTCCGGACGCAAGGAAGCGGCGCGGGCAGTCGCATCCCGTTTACGAGCCGAAGGCGTCGAGACCATCAGGTTGAATGTCTCTCATGCGTTTCACTCCCCCCTGATGGCGCCGATGCTGGAGGACTTTTCGCGGGCGGCGGCCCAGGCGTCGTACGGCCCACCGAGGGTGGGTCTGATTTCAAATGTCACCGGAAAGCTGGCTTCCGCGCAGATCGCGACTCCTGGATATTGGACAGACCATATCCGAAGGCCCGTGAGGTTCATGGACAGCATGGAGACGCTTCACGGGCTGGATTGCGAGGTTTTCCTGGAAGTGGGTCCCCATCCCGTCCTCCTGGGAATGGCCCGCTACTGCGGGCCGGAAAAAACCGATGAGCATATGGGGGCCTCTTCTCCGAAACGGGGGGCTTCAGGCGCTGCCTCTTCCAGGGTCGAGACAACAGGACGCCGGCTTGCGTCCCTCCGGCGGGGGCAGCCGGACTGGCAACAAATGCTGGAGAGTCTGGGGGCACTCTATGTGAAGGGCGCCCCGGTGGACTGGCGCGGCTTCGATCAAGACTATCCACGGCGTTTCCTTCCGCTTCCCACCTATCCTTTTCAGCGGCAGCGCTACTGGGCCGGCGCCCGGTCCGCCCGCCATGCCCGAAAGGAGTCCGGTCAGGGGGGACACCCACTGCTGGGCAGGCCGCTTTCACTGGCCGTACCCCCTTCCACCCGCGTCTGGAGCCAGACGCTGGGCGCAGAGGAAACGGTCTTTCTCGAGGACCATCGGATTGATGGGGTCGCGATCTTTCCCGCAGCAGGGTATGCCGAGATGACACTGTCTGCCTCTGAGACCCTTCTGGGATCGGGGCCTCTTTGCCTTGAGAACGTATCCTTTGAAAAGGCCCTCGATCTTTCTTCGGGCCGGGACCATGAATTGCAAACGCACCTTGCGCCCGGGGGCGATGGTAAGTGGGCCTTTTCGGTGCACAGCCGCCCCATACATGGGGAGCGCAGCCAGGGCTGGGTGCGCCACGCAAAGGGACGGGTTCGGTCTACTTCGCCGGAAAGCGAAGCGAGCTACTCCCCGTCACCGGACGAGATCCGGACCCGCTGCGGACTGGAAATCCAGGGTGACGCTTTTTACAGGGAGTGGGCGGCTCGCGGCAACCAGTGGGGACCCATGTTTCAGGGGATCGATCGACTGTGGGTGGGCCACGAGGAGGCCATCGTCCGTATACGCCCGCCCCGGTCCCTAGTGGATCGACTGGGGGACTACTACGTGCACCCCGCCTTGCTCGACGCCTGTGTCCAGGCGCTGGCCGGCACCCTGTCCGGGAAAGGAACGGGGGCCTTTGTGGGCCGCGGCGTTGAATCCTTGAGCCTCCTGGCGCCCGTAAGGGGCGAGGTTTTCTGGAGCCATGCGGTCCTGAGACCCGGATACGACCGATCCCGGCAGATGATGGGGGACGTGCGGGTAACGGACGCGGATGGTCGGGTTCTGGCCCGGATCGATGGCCTGGAGTTCGAGTTTCTGCGCATGACCCTATCCGATGTGCAGAATCCGGACCGTTGGCTGCACGCATTGAAGTGGCATCCTGCCGAGGTGCGAGGCCACCCTGTGACGCCCCCACGTGGCACGTGGGTTGTCCTGGACGATGGGGGTGGGGTGGGAAAGGCCGCTGCCCAGGCCTTAAGAGGGCGTGGATGCGGTGCCCTGCTTCTCTCTCCCGCCGACGCGGCTCAAATGGAGCGCGTCCTCAAAGGGGAAGAGATCTGCGGCATCGTGAAACTTCCCACCGCCGTGCGGCAGGGAAGTGACGTCTCCTCTTCGGATGCGCTCCAGGAGGCGCACCGCATGCTCCGAGAGGTGCTGTCGCTGGTGCGAATGATGGCGGGAGCTACCCGGGGCCCCATGCCGCGCCTGTGGTGTGTGACAAGGGGCGCATGGACCTTGGAAGGGGAGCGGCACGAATCCCATCCCCTCCAAGCCGCAGTTTGGGGGCTCGGGCGAACCTTAGCCCTCGAACACACACGCATATGGGGCGGGCTGGTGGATCTGGACCCGACCGCAGAGCCGGGTGACAGCGGGGCCCTGTTGGCTGACGTACTGCTCGGCCTTGGTGGCGAGGATCAGGTGGCCGTCCGCATGGGCAAACCTTACACAGCACGACTTGTCCGCGTCAGGGCCCCGCAAGTCCCAGGGGGAATCGAGCTTCGAAAAGATGCCACCTATTTGATCACAGGCGGGTTGGGAGCGCTCGGATTGCATATGGCCCGGTGGTTGGCAGAATTGGGGGCTCGCCACCTTGTCCTCATGGGACGATCCGGTTTGCCGGACAGATCCCTGTGGAAGGGTGTGGACCCTTCCAGCAGGGACGGACGGCGTATTCGGAGCGTGCTGGCCCTGGAGGCGTTGGGGGCCGGCGTCCGCTTGGCGATTTTGGATGTGGCCGACGAGAGGGCCTTCAGGAATTGGATCACATCCTTTCGAACCGAGCAGCGGCCACCCATAAGGGGCGTTGTCCACGCTGCGGGTGTCTTGAAAAGCGGGCCTGTGCTGGAACTGGATGATGATTCCCTCATGGCCAACCTGCGTCCCAAAGTGGGCGGCGCGTGGGTCCTGGATCGCTGTCTTCAATCCGAATCCCTGGATTTTTTTGTACTCTTCTCCTCCGCCTCCGGGACGCTCAGTTCCCCTGATCTGGCAGCCTATGCAGCGGCCAATGCCTTTCTTGATGCAATGGCCGGCCACCGCCGCGCGCGCGGCCTGGCGGCTTTGAGTATTGCCTGGGGTGCCTGGGGCGGGCCGGGTCTTGCCGCAAAGTGGGGGACGGCAGGGTCCACCTCAGGCGGGGCCATGGGATGGATTTCACCGGAGCAGGGCCTGGATTTGGCCGGTCGTCTCTGGCATTGGCACGAGCCTCACGTCGCCGTGCTGCCCGTGGACTGGTCGGTATGGCGTGCCAAATACCCCGAGGCAGCCCGGCTTCCCCTTCTAACCGAGATCGTGGGGCCTTTCTCTGATTCCACAAGGGTGACGGGAAGAGTCGGGTCCCTTGAACGTGTCCCGCTCCTGGCGCTGGAAGATGCGCAGCGTCAATCGCGCCTGGAGACATGGCTCTCTGGGCAGGTGGCCGAAGTGCTCCTGCTGTCCGTGGAAGACATGGATCCTGACCAGCCACTCAACACCATGGGCCTGGATTCCCTGATGGCCCTCGAGATTCGAAACCGCGTGGAATCGGCGTTGGAGGTATCGATCTCGATTGTGGACCTGATCCGCGGTCCCAGCATCCGCCAAACGGCGACAAGGCTCAAGGAGATGCTCGAACGGGGAGAAAAGGCCACCGAATTTCCCACGGCCTCCCTCTTACCGGGCGCCGAGCAGCCCTTTCCCCTCTCCTACGGTCAACGGGCCCAGTGGCTCCTCCATCAACTGGACCCTGGCAGTTCCGCCTATCATGTGGCCTTCGCCGCCCGCATTCGATCGCAGATGGATGCGGGGGCATTACAGCGTGCCTTCCAGAGGTTGATCGACCGCCACGCCACCCTGCGCAGCACGTTCACGACCACCGGGGGCGAGGTGTGCCAATGTATCCGCAATGAGAGTGAACCATGGTTCCACGTGGTCGACGCGAACACCTGGACCGAAGATGTCTTGCGAGAAGAGGCATTGAAGGCTTACCATCAGCCCTTTGATCTGATCAAAGGACCGGTGTTGCGGGTTCATCTTTTTGTTCGCTCGGAAAGGGACCGTCTCCTGCTGCTGACCATTCATCACATTGCCTGCGACGGCTGGTCCCTCTGGGTCCTCCTGGAAGAGCTGCGCCATCTCTACACTGCTGAAAAGACAGGATCAAGGGCGGAGCTGACACGACTGAACCTGTCCTACGGGGATTACATCCAGTGGCAGGCCGAGATGTTGGCCGGGCCCCAGGGAAGACAGCTCCGAGACTATTGGAAGAGACAGTTGGAAGGGGCCCCCACGGCGCTGAATCTGCCGACGGATCGTCCTCGTCCGCCCGTGCAAACCTACCGTGGCACCACGTACGCCTTCAATCTGACCGCCGACTTGAGCGGAAAGATCAAGGAGTTGGCTCAGGACAAGGGGACAACCTTGTTCATGACGCTTCTGGCAGCCTTTCAGGTTCTCCTGTACCGCTATTGCGGCCAGGAGGATCTTCTCGTAGGTTCGCCCTTCGCGGGGAGAAACCATTCAGAGACCGCCAGGTTGGTGGGATATCTGGTAAACCCGGTTGTGCTGCGGGCGGATTTTTCCGGAAATCCCACGTTTGACGATCTTCTCGGACAGGTCCGCCAGACGGTACTGGAAGCCATCGCCCATCAGGATTATCCCTTTCCCCTGCTGGTGGAGCAGTTGCAGCCGGAGCGTGACCTGAGCCGTTCGCCCGTCTTCCAGGTGGACTTCGTCTTGCAGCGGCCGCAGCAATCCGCAGAGGTCATCGATCTGATGGCCCTGGGCGGAGTGGAGGCAAGAATCGACTGGGGAGGGCTCGAACTGGAGCCCTTCGGCTTGTCCCAACAGGAAGGACAGTTTGATCTGTCCCTGGAGTTGGCGGAGGGACAGGGATCGTTTTTCGGTCTTTTCAAGTACAACACCGATCTTTTCGACGACGCCACGATCGGCCGTATGGCGGGACATTACCGGACCCTTCTGGAGGGTGTTGCGGCCGACCCCGGTAAAAGGGTTTCCGAGCTGTCCCTATTGGGCGACGAGGAGCGGCACCAGCTCCTGGTGGAATGGAACGGGACGCGTGCCGAGACCCCCGGGGACAGGACGATCTGCTGGCTTTTTGAACAGCAGGCAGCGCAAAATCCCCATGCACCGGCGGTGGTCTTCGACGGCAGGCAGTATACCTACCGTGAGCTGAACGGGCGGGCCAATCAACTGGCGCACCGTTTGCGGGCACTGGGGGTGGGACCTGAAATCCGTGTCGGTATATGCCTGGAGCGCTGCCTGGAGATGGTGGAGGGGGTTCTGGGCGTTCTCAAGGCCGGAGGGGCTTACGTGCCTCTGGACCCGAGGTACCCGAGGGAGCGGCTCGGTTTCATGCTGGAGGACGCCGGGGTGAGGGTCCTGGTGACGGATTCGAAGTGGGCCGGGGTCTTGCATGGGCAGGGTGCCGCGGCTTGGTCCTCCAACGAGCATGACGTGGTCTGCCTTGACAGGGAGCGGGGCGGCCTTTGCGCAGAGAGGCAAACGAATCCCGTTCCGGTGGCCGCGGTTGAGAACCTGGCCTACGTGATCTACACGTCGGGGTCCACGGGACGGCCCAAAGGCGTCATGGTAACCCACCGGAGCCTGGTGAGCGCAACCCGGGGGTGGCTGGAGGCCTATCGTCTCGAAGACCACGTCACGACCCATCTGCAGATGGCGAGTTTTTCTTTCGATGTTTTTTCGGGAGATCTTTTTCGCGCTTTGTGTTCCGGGGCCAAACTGGTTCTATGCCCCCAGGAATGGCTCCTCATCCCTGAGAAGCTCTATGGACTGATGCGCGACGAAGGTGTGGACGCCGCGGAGTTTGTCCCTGCGGTCATGCGCGACCTGGTTTCCTATCTGGAGGAGAGCGGACAGGATCTCGCGTTCATGCGGCTGGTGGTGGTGGGTTCGGATGCGTGGTCAGGGAAAGAACTCGAGAGGCTGCGGTCTTTGTGCGGCAGGCGGACGAGGATCATCAATTCCTACGGGGTGAGCGAAGCCACGATCGACAGCACCTTTTTCGAGGGGACCCGGGCCGACCTGGCCGGTAACGGTGCGGTGCCCATCGGACGGCCCTTTGCCAACACGCAGGTCTATATTCTGGACCGCCATCTCCATCCGGTCCCTGTGGGTGTTCCCGGGGAACTGCATATCGGCGGGGAGGGTCTGGCCAGGGGATATCTGAACCGCCCTGATCTGACCGCCGAAAAATTCATCCCCAACCCCTTCACCGCGGAGCCGGGGGCGCGCCTTTACAAGACCGGCGACCTCGCCCGCTACCTGCCGGACGGCAACGTGGTGTTTCTCGGCCGTATGGACCATCAGGTAAAGATTCGCGGCTTTCGGATCGAACTGGAAGAAATAGAAAACACCCTCGGGGGGCATCCTGCCGTGAAGGAGGCAGTGGTCATGGATCAGGAAAGCCGCTCAGGCCTCAAGTCCCTGGTGGCGTACGTGGTCCCGGAGGCAATGGGGACTCTGAACACCGGGGACCTTCACCGTTTCTTGAAGGAGAAACTGCCTGACTTCATGGTGCCTTCGTACATCACAGTGCTGGACGCCTTGCCCGTGACCCCCAACGGCAAGATCGATCGCCGGGCCCTCAGGTTCCCGGAAGGTCTTCGCCCACAGCTCGAACAAGCCTGTGTCATCCCCAGGACAGACGCCGAGCGGCGCATTGCCGGCGCATGGCGGGAGGTGCTTCAATTGGAGGACGTGGGTATCGACGACAATTTCTTCGAGGTTGGTGGGCATTCCTTTCTCATGGCCCGTGTGCACAGAAAATTGCAGGAGGTCACGGGACAGCAACTCACCATGGTGGAGCTGTTTCAGTATCCGACCATAAGAAGCCTGGCCGTGCACCTGAGCACCAGGGGAGAAGCGCCCCTTGAGGCCCGGCCAAGCAGTGGCAGGGCCTCAGTTCGTATCGCGCGCAGCGCTTCGAGGCGCCAACAGAAGCAATCGAGGCAGAGGGTAAAAGAAGGCAAGCACGGGAAGGCCGTCGGATGAAGGAATGTGACAACAGTGAAGCGGTCCATGATTCGGACATTGCAGTGATCGGCATGTCCGGCCGGTTTCCCGGCGCCGGGAGTGTGGACGCCTTCTGGCAGAATCTGAGAGACGGTTCGGAATCCATTTCATTTTTCTCCGATCAGGAATTGGCGGACGCCGGCGTAGCCTCTGCCCTGCTCAAAGACCCCCACTATGTCAGGGCCCAGGCCGTGCTCGAGGACATCGAACTTTTCGATGCCTCTTTCTTCGGCCTCTCTCCCAGGGAAGCGGAAATGATGGATCCCCAACCGCGCATCTTCCTCGAATGCGCATGGGAAGCCCTCGAGAGCGCAGGATATGACCCCGAAACCTGCACGGGTTCCATCGGCTGTTTTGCCGGTGAAGGCTTGAACACGTACATCCTGCGCAACCTCTACCCCAATGTAGACATGACGGAACCAGCGACCTTCTACCAGGCGACCATCAATAATGACAAAGACGCGTTGACGACCTTGGTTGCCTACAAGTTGAACCTCAGGGGGCCGAGCGTCACGGTTCAAACCGCCTGCTCCACGTCCCTTGTAGCCGTCCACGTGGCGTGCCAGAGTCTGCTCAATGGAGAATGCGACATGGCGCTGGCCGGCGGGATCACGATCAACGTCCCACAAAAGACAGGCTACCTGTATCAAGAGGGGATGATTCTCTCTCCCGACGGACACTGCCGGGCGTTTGATGCCGATGCAAAGGGTACGGTCGGAGGCAGTGGAGTGGGCATCGTGGTGCTCAAGAGGCTCGAGGACGCCCTGGCGGACGGGGACTGTGTCCATGCGGTGATCAGGGGATCGGCCCTGAACAACGACGGTTCCAAGAAGGTCGATTATACGGCGCCCAGCGTGGACGGGCAGGCGGAGGTGATAGCGGAGGCCCAGGCCGTTGCGGGAATCGGCCCGGAGACGATCACCTACATAGAGGCCCACGGCACCGGAACGGCCCTGGGGGACCCCATTGAAATCGCGGGGCTGACAAAGGCCTTCCGGGCCGGAACCGGGAAGAAGGGTTTCTGCGCCATCGGTTCCGTAAAGACCAACATCGGCCATCTGGACACGGCCGCGGGGATTGCGGGCCTGATCAAGACGGTCCTTTGCCTCAAACACGGGCAGATTCCGGCCAGCCTCCATTTCAGGAGAGCCAACCCGCAGATCGATTTTGTGAGCAGCCCCTTCTATGTCAACACCGCCTTGCGGAAATGGGAAACAGGGGCAATCCCCCGCAGGGCGGGGGTCAGCTCCTTCGGTATGGGGGGTACCAACGCCCACGTTGTTCTCGAGCAGGCCCCGGAGCAGGCCCCCGGCAAGGCCTCTTCAAGGCCCTTTCAGTTGCTGCCCGTTTCGGCCAAGACCGAAACGGCCCTCGACAAGGCCACCGCCAACCTGGCGGCACATTTGAGAAAGCATCCCGACACGGTCCTTGCCGATGCGGCCTTTACGCTGAGCTGTGGGAGAAGGGCCTTCGGTCACCGGCGTGCGGCGATCTGCGGGCAGGTGGAAGAGGCGGCAAGGGCCTTGGAGTGCCTGGACCCGCAGCGGGTATTGAGCGGGACCGTGGAGCACAAGGACCGCCCCGTTGTCTTCATGTTTCCGGGTCAGGGGTCCCAGTACGTGAACATGGGGCTGGAGCTTTACCAGGTGGAGGGGGTGTTCCGTGAGCAGGTGGACGTTTGTGCGCAGACCCTCAAGCCCCTGTTGGGGTTTGATTTGCGCACGGTGCTCTACCCTTCTTTGGGGCAGGGGAAGGAGGATGGGGGGGTCCGACTGAGACAGACCGCCGTGGCCCAGCCGGCCCTCTTTGTTTTCGAGTATGCCCTTTCCCGGTTGTGGATGTCCTGGGGGGTGCACCCCGTGGCCATGGTGGGCCACAGCATCGGGGAATACGTGGCGGCCACCCTGGCAGGGGTGTTTTCCCTGGAAGACGCGCTGGGGCTGGCGGCTGCCCGGGGCGGGATGATGCAGCAGATGGGCGGGGGCGCCATGCTCGATAGTTCCCATGCCTTTCATTCAGGGATGATGGGGCCCATTGTGGAAGGGTTCAGGGATAAGGTGAAAGGGGTGGAGCTGAATCCGCCGAGGACCCCCTATATATCGAACGTTACCGGCACCTGGATCACGGCAAAGGAGGCGACGGACCCGGGATACTGGTCGAGGCATCTGCGGGAGACGGTGCGTTTTTTCGATGGTCTCAAGGTGCTTTTTGAAGAACCGGGGCGGGTTTTCCTGGAGGTGGGTCCGGGAAGCACCTTGAGCGGCCTTGCCATGGGTCATCCGGATTGCGGGCAGGATCATGTTGTTTTGCAGTCGGTGGGTCACCCGAAGGACCGGCGGTCGGATGGGGCGTTTATGGTCACGACCCTGTGCAGGCTGTGGCTCAGCGGTGTGGAGGTGGACTGGCAGGGATTCTACGCGGATCAGGGGCGTCGTCGGGTGCCCTTGCCCACGTACCCGTTCGAACGTCGGCGCTACTGGGTGGATTCTCGAGACAAGGCCGGTGGGGACAAAGGGGCCGTGGGGGGGAAGAAGCCGGATGTGGCCGATTGGTTCTACGTGCCGTCGTGGCAGCGATCCTTGGGGCCCGAGGGTGGGGGGGAGGAGGAAGGCGCGGGCCGATCCCGCTGGCTGCTGTTCATGGATGGGTGCGGCCTGGGGCTGGGGCTCGGGGCGAAGTTGTCTGAAAAGGGGCACGAGGTGATTGCGGTAAGCCCCGGGACGGGATTCGCGCAGGTGGCAGATGATGAGTATGAGATCAATCCGGCCTGTCGCAAAGACTACGACGACCTGCTGGACGCCCTTTGCCTGGAAGACAGGGTTCCTCAGAACATCGCCCATCTCTGGAGCGTGACCCGTGAGCATCGCGGGGAGGCGGACTGCTTGGAAAAGCACCAGGGCAGGGGCTTTTACAGCCTGCTCTTCCTCGGGCAGGCCCTCGCGAGACAGTATGGGGAGAGAAGGTTCTGCCTCAAGGTGGTCTCCAACCACTTGCAGGAGGTGACCGGTGAAGAGATCCTTCACCCAGGCAAGGCGGCGGCGCTTGGTCTGGTCAGGGTCATCGGTCAGGAACACCCCAACATTTCCTGTCAAAGCATCGACATCGACGTCTCCGATTGGGAGTCTGCGAACAGCCGGCAGACACGGGACCGACTCCTGGCAGAACTCACCACGGGCTCCTGCGACCAGATGATAGCCTATCGGGGGAAATACCGCTGGGTGCAAACCTTCCATCCGGTTCGACTGCCGCTGGACGGGCCGGTCTGGGCAAGAATCAGAGAAAGGGGGGTCTATCTGATCACCGGAGGCCTTGGAAGCATCGGCCTTCTCTTTGCCGAGCACCTTGCAAAGAAGGCCCGGGCCAGACTGATCCTGACAGGGCGCAGCCCTTTTCCTCCCAGGCATGGGTGGGAGCAATGGCTGGTGGATCATGACGCACAAAACAGCGTTGGTCTGAAGATCCGCAGGATCATGGCGCTTGAAGCCTCAGGCGCCGAGGTCCTTGTCCTTTCGGCCGACGCCGCGGATCGGGGTAAAATGCAAGAGGCCGTGATGCGTGCAAAGGACCGTTTCGGGACGATCCACGGTGTCATCCACGCGGCGGGAATAACCGGCGGACCGTCCTTCTGCCCCTTGGAAGAGACGACTGTGGAGGCTTGCGGGCAGCAATTCCAACCGAAGATACAGGGAACCATGGTTCTGGAAAGCGTTTTGGAGGGAGCGGATCTTGATTTCTGTATGCTGATGTCTTCCCTGTCATCGGTTCTCGGTGGGCTGCAGTTTGTTTCCTATGCCGCGGCGAATCTTTTCATGGACGGTTTTGTATCCTGGCACAATCGAGGAAAGAACGTACCCTGGATCAGCGTCAACTGGGACGGGTGGCAGTTGGATGATGAGCAGGCACATCCTTCCGCGTCAGGGGGGGCGAAAATCGCTGCAATGGCGATGCGCCCCGAAGAGGGGATGGCCGCCTTTGAATCCATTTTGTCCCTTGTGGGCAAGACGAACCAGATCGTTGTCTCGGCGAGCGACCTTCAAGAGAGGATCGCCCAATGGATCGGGACGGATCTCCTGGAAGCACGGAGGCGTTCAGAGAAGAGCGCTGTGCCCTGTTCACACGATAGACCCAAGTTGTCGAGCGGTTATGTGGAACCCCGGACCGACACCGAGAGGAGAATGGCTCGTATCTGGGAAAACCTGCTCGGCCTCAGCCCGGTGGGGGTCCAAGATGATTTCTTTGAGCTGGGAGGGCATTCTCTGCTCGGCACCCAGATCATTTCCAGGCTGCGTCAAACCTTCCAGGTGGAGATAAACATCCGCGACCTGTTCGATGCGCCCACTGTGGCCGGACTGTCAGGGCGCATCGAGAAGCTCCGTTTCGAAAGCCAAGATGCGCGATCAGGAGTGCCGGAGGAGAGGGAGGAGATCGTGTTATGAAGGACATCCAGGCATTCTTGTCCGCCCTCGACGATATGGGAATCGAGCTTCGGTCGGAGAAAGACCGATTGCACTGCAACGCACCCAGAGGTGTCCTGACGCAGAGTCTGAGGGCCGAACTGGCTCAGCGGAAAGCGGAGATCCTGTCGGCGCTCCACGGTAGGCAAGCCGCAGGCGACACCATCTATCCCGTCTCCAGGGATCGTGATCTTCCCCTCTCCTTTGCCCAGCGGCGGTTGTGGTTTCTGGAGCAGATGGAAAAAGGCAGTCCCGCCTACAACATGCCGTCGGCCCTTCGTCTGAGAGGCCCCCTCGACCTCGGGGCCCTGCGCCGGAGTATCACCGAGATCGTACGCCGCCACGAAATCCTCCGAACGACCTTTCCCGTGAAACACGGGTCGCCTGTTCAATCCATTTCACCCCCTTCGGAAGTGAACATTACCACCCTCGACCTGCGGCACCTTACCGAACCTGAGAGATCGTCGAGAGTCCGGGTGTTGGCGGACGAAGAAGCCCAGCGCCCCTTTGATCTCGCGAAGGGGCCCCTCATGCGGGTCACCCTCCTCGAACTGGAGGCAGGCACCCACGTACTGCTTCTGACCATGCACCATATCCTCACCGACGGCTGGTCCAGCGGTATCTTCGTCCGGGAACTCTCGGCCCTTTACAATGCCTTTTCGGCAGGATCTCCTTCTTCTCTGCCCGAACCGCCTCTGCAGTACGCCGATTTTGCCTGCTGGCAACTTGATCGGTTGCAGGGAAAGATCGTGGAAGAGCAGTTGCGTTTTTGGAAAGGGCTGTTGACGGAAGCGCCGGGGGTCTTGGAGCTGCCTTCCTACCGGCCCCGACCGGCGGTCCAGACCTTCCGGGGCAGGAGCGAGTCTGTTCAAATCGAGGCGGATCTGAAGCAGGCCCTGGCCGACCTGAGTCGGCAATCGGGGGCCACCTTGTTCATGACCCTTCTGACCGCTTTTGCTACACTGCTCTTCCGCTATTGCGGGCAGAGTGATCTGCTGGTGGGCACCCCCATTGCCAACCGTAACAGGGCGGAAATCGAAGAAATGATCGGTTTTTTCGCCAATACGCTCGCATTGCGCTTCACGTTTTCGGACAACCCTGGTTTCCAGAAGCTGTTGAGCCGGGTCCGTGAGATGATGATGGCGGCCTATGAGTACCAGGACCTGCCTTTCGAGAGACTGGTGGAGGAACTGCATCCGGACAGGGATTTGAGCAGGAACCCCCTCGTGCAGGTGGTCTTTGCCCTCCAAAATGCTCCCATGCACTCGTTGACGCCTGAAGTGAGACTCCATGGCCTGGAGATCGAACCGGTGGCGTTTGAAAGCGGCACGGTGCGCCTTGACCTGGAAGTCCACCTGTGGGAGGTGCCGACCGGCTTGAGGGGCGACTTTATCTACAACACGGATCTTTTCGAAGCGGATGTGATCGCAAGAATGGCCGGAAACTACCGAACCTTGCTCCAGTCCATCGTTGCCGACCCGAATAAGCCGGTCTCAGAACTGCCCCTTCTCACCGCGCAGGAAAGGCACCGAGTGCTGGTGACATGGAACGACACCGACAAGGCGTATGCCGACAACCATTGCCTCCATCACGCCGTGGAGAAACAGGCGCAAGAGAGACCGGAGTCCACTGCGCTGATCTGCGAGGGCCGGAGCATGACTTACCGGGAGCTGAACGCGCGGGCCAATCAACTGGCCCATCACCTCCGGCGCCTGGGGGTGGGGCCCGACGTGCCGGTGGGCATCTGCATGGAGCGGTCCTTGGACATGATCGTGGGGCTGCTTGGCATTCTGAAGGCCGGCGGCGCCTATGTACCCCTCGATCCAACCTATCCCCGGGATCGCCTCGCCTTCATGATGGAAGACTCCCAGGCCCCGCTGCTCGTCAGTCAATCTCCCATGGTCGAGTCCTTTTCCTCGTTTTTTCAGCTTCGATCCCCCGTCCTTTGCCTGGATACGGATTGGGAAACCATCTGCCTGGAGAGCGAGGAGAATCCGGTTTCGGAAACAAGATCCCAAAACCTCGCCTATGTGATCTATACGTCCGGTTCCACTGGAAGACCGAAAGGGGTACAGATCGCCCATCGCAGCGTCATCAATCTGCTCGAAGCCGTCCACCCGGTCCTGCATATCAGCGACGAGGATATATGGACCGTTTTTCACTCCTATGCCTTTGACCTTTCAGTCTGGGAAATCTGGAGTCCCCTTTATTCCGGCGGGAGGCTGGTGATCGTCCCCTATCAGACAACCAAGTCCCCCCACGCCTTTTACGACCTGCTCTCACGTGAGCGGGTGACGGTGTTGAATCAAACCCCGTCCTTCATGGGCCAACTGATCCACGCAAAGCAGTACACCACCGGCCCCGCAAAAGCCGAGGCTCTGCCTTCCAGCATCCGCTTGCTCATCTGCGGCGGAGAAGCCCTTCCTCACAAGATGGCGGGCCGTCTGCTCCATGCGGGTGTTTCCCTGTGGAATTTTTACGGGCCGACCGAGGCCACGGTCTGGACGGTAATCAAACCAGTCCTGTCGGTGGAAGGCGGAAATGGGACGGTTCCCATCGGCCGGCCCATTGCAAATACGCAGGTATACCTCCTGAGTCCCGATCTGCAGCCTGTCCCCATAGGCGTGAAAGGTGAGCTGTGCATTGCGGGGGAGTGCCTGGCAAGGGGATACTTGAATCGATCGGAGCTGACCGCAGAAAAATTCGTGCCGAATCCCTTCAAGAGTACGCCGGGGGCGCGCCTCTACAAAACGGGGGACGTGGCCCGTTATCTGCCCAACGGGGAGATCGAGTTCTTCGGACGCAAAGATCATCAGGTGAAGGTGCGCGGCTACCGTATCGAACTGGAGGAGATCGAGACCGTGCTGGCGGAGCATCCCGGTGTACGGGAGGCCGTGGTCCTTTTAAGGGAAGACTACCCCGGCGATCTGCGTCTGGTGGCCTATGTGGTCGTGGAGGGGAGGGAGCCTCCTTCGAGCGCGCTGCGCGACTGGCTCAAGGAAAAACTGCCCGCGAGCATGATGCCTTCGGACATCGTGATCCTGGAGGCCCTTCCATTGACCCCCAACGGAAAGGTGAGCCGAAGGGACCTGCCGGCCCCAGATCCGAAGATGTCCCGATCAATGACCACATACGCCGCGCCCCGAAATGAGACGGAGCGGAGCATCGCTGCCATCTGGCAGGAGGTGCTCCACGTGGAGAAAGCGGGCATTCACGACAATTTCTTTGACCTGGGAGGCCATTCATTCCTCATGATACAGGTGCACACGAAATTGAGGGATATCCATGGGATGGACATCCAGGTGCTCGATCTTTTCCGCTATCCCACCATCGCGGCCCTTGCACGGTTTCTTGGAGAGGGTCAGGAGACAACAACGCCCGTCTTCGGACAGATACGCGAGCGCGCGCGGAAACAAAAGATGGCCATCCGTCTTCAGAAGGGGTTGAAGAAGCAAAGGAGCATAGTGGATGCACGGCAATAGCGATGAAGAAAACATCCATTTCCTGGAACCTCTAGCCATTATCGGCATGTCCTGCCGTTTCCCGGGAGCCAGGAATGTGGACGCCTTCTGGCAGAATCTGAAAGACGGATCGGAATCCATTTCGTTTTTCTCCGAGGAGGAATTGGCCGAGGCGGGCGTAGCCCCTGCCCTGCTCAAGGACCCTCGCTATGTCCGGGCCCAGGCCGTGCTGGAGGACATCGATCTGTTCGATGCCCCTTTCTTCGGCTTCTCTCCCAGGGAAGCGGAAATGATGGACCCCCAACACCGTATCTTCCTTGAATGTGCATGGGAGGCCCTTGAGAGCGCAGGATACGATTCGAGCCGTTGCAGCGAACGGACAGGGGTTTATGCGGGGTCCGGCCTGAACACCTATTTGTTGAAGAACCTGGTCTTGCACCCGGAGCTGCTCGGCCCGGACAACGAATACACTATCTTGATCAGCAACGATAAGGACTACATGCCGGCACGGGTCTCCTACAAACTGAATCTGAGGGGCCCGAGCATCAATATCAACACCGCCTGCTCCACATCCCTGGTCGTTATCCATCTGGCCTGCCAGGGCCTGCTGAGCTACCAGTGTGACATGGCACTGGCCGGTGGGGTGACCATACAAGTTCCGCAGAAGGCGGGCTACCTGTACGAGGAAGGGGGGCCCCAGTCTCCCGACGGGCACTGCCGGGCGTTTGATGCCGATGCAAAGGGAATGGTCGGAGGCAGTGGAGTGGGCATCGTGGTGCTCAAGAGGCTCGAGGACGCCCTGGCGGACGGGGACTGCGTCCATGCGGTGATCAGGGGATCGGCCGTGAACAACGACGGTTCGTACAAGGTGGGCTTTACGGCGCCCAGCGTGGACGGGCAGGCGGAGGTGATAGCGGAGGCCCAGGCCGTTGCGGGAATCGGCCCGGAGACGATCACCTACATAGAGGCCCACGGCACCGGAACGGCCCTGGGGGACCCCATTGAAATCGCGGGGCTGACAAAGGCCTTCCGGGCCGGAACCGGGAAGAAGGGTTTCTGCGCCATCGGTTCCGTAAAGACCAACATCGGCCATCTGGACACGGCCGCGGGGATTGCGGGCCTGATCAAGACGGTCCTTTGCCTCAAACACGGGCAGATTCCGGCCAGCCTCCATTTCAGGAGAGCCAACCCGCAGATCGATTTTGTGAGCAGCCCCTTCTATGTCAACACCGCCTTGCGGAAATGGGAAACAGGGGCAATCCCCCGCAGGGCGGGGGTCAGCTCCTTCGGTATGGGGGGTACCAACGCCCACGTTGTTCTCGAGCAGGCCCCGGAGCAGGCCCCCGGCAAGGCCTCTTCAAGGCCCTTTCAGTTGCTGCCCGTTTCGGCCAAGACCGAAACGGCCCTCGACAAGGCCACCGCCAACCTGGCGGCACATTTGAGAAAGCATCCCGACACGGTCCTTGCCGATGCGGCCTTTACGCTGAGCTGTGGGAGAAGGGCCTTCGGTCACCGGCGTGCGGCGATCTGCGGGCAGGTGGAAGAGGCGGCAAGGGCCTTGGAGTGCCTGGACCCGCAGCGGGTATTGAGCGGGACCGTGGAGCACAAGGACCGCCCCGTTGTCTTCATGTTTCCGGGTCAGGGGTCCCAGTACGTGAACATGGGGCTGGAGCTTTACCAGGTGGAGGGGGTGTTCCGTGAGCAGGTGGACGTTTGTGCGCAGACCCTCAAGCCCCTGTTGGGGTTTGATTTGCGCACGGTGCTCTACCCTTCTTTGGGGCAGGGGAAGGAGGATGGGGGGGTCCGACTGAGACAGACCGCCGTGGCCCAGCCGGCCCTCTTTGTTTTCGAGTATGCCCTTTCCCGGTTGTGGATGTCCTGGGGGGTGCACCCCGTGGCCATGGTGGGCCACAGCATCGGGGAATACGTGGCGGCCACCCTGGCAGGGGTGTTTTCCCTGGAAGACGCGCTGGGGCTGGCGGCTGCCCGGGGCGGGATGATGCAGCAGATGGGCGGGGGCGCCATGCTCGATAGTTCCCATGCCTTTCATTCAGGGATGATGGGGCCCATTGTGGAAGGGTTCAGGGATAAGGTGAAAGGGGTGGAGCTGAATCCGCCGAGGACCCCCTATATATCGAACGTTACCGGCACCTGGATCACGGCAAAGGAGGCGACGGACCCGGGATACTGGTCGAGGCATCTGCGGGAGACGGTGCGTTTTTTCGATGGTCTCAAGGTGCTTTTTGAAGAACCGGGGCGGGTTTTCCTGGAGGTGGGTCCGGGAAGCACCTTGAGCGGCCTTGCCATGGGTCATCCGGATTGCGGGCAGGATCATGTTGTTTTGCAGTCGGTGGGTCACCCGAAGGACCGGCGGTCGGATGGGGCGTTTATGGTCACGACCCTGTGCAGGCTGTGGCTCAGCGGTGTGGAGGTGGACTGGCAGGGATTCTACGCGGATCAGGGGCGTCGTCGGGTGCCCTTGCCCACGTACCCGTTCGAACGTCGGCGCTACTGGGTGGATTCTCGAGACAAGGCCGGTGGGGACAAAGGGGCCGTGGGGGGGAAGAAGCCGGATGTGGCCGATTGGTTCTACGTGCCGTCGTGGCAGCGATCCTTGGGGCCCGAGGGTGGGGGGGAGGAGGAAGGCGCGGGCCGATCCCGCTGGCTGCTGTTCATGGATGGGTGCGGCCTGGGGCTGGGGCTCGGGGCGAAGTTGTCTGAAAAGGGGCACGAGGTGATTGCGGTAAGCCCCGGGACGGGATTCGCGCAGGTGGCAGATGATGAGTATGAGATCAATCCGGCCTGTCGCAAAGACTACGACGACCTGCTGGACGCCCTTTGCCTGGAAGACAGGGTTCCTCAGAACATCGTCCATCTCTGGAGCGTGACCGCCGAACCTTACAAAGGGCCGCTTATCGAACGGATTCACGGGGCCCAGGGACCGGGTTATTACAGCCTTCTCTATCTTGCACAGGCCATTGGAGAGCGGCTTCCCGCTAAGGGATTTCACCTATCGGTCCTATCCAACCATATTCAGGAAGTCACGGGCGAGGAGACGCTCTGCCCTGAAAAAGCGACGGTGCTGGGCCCTGTCAAGGTCATTCCCCTGGAATATCCGGCGATTGCGTGTAGAAATATCGATATGGAAATGCCCCGGGAGGGTCCCGCCCTCATGGGAGAGCTCATGGAGCGCCTCTATGCGGAACTGACCTCGGAACCCTCCGACCCCGTAACCGCCTATCGCGGAAGCCACCGGTGGGTGCAGACCTTCGAACCTGTCCGACTGGGTGACGCCGCAAGGGAGAAGACGCGCCTGCGGGAAAGGGGTGTTTATCTCATCACAGGAGGGTTGGGAGGGATCGGCCTCATGCTTGCCGAATACCTTGCACGGACGGTGCGGGCGAAGCTGGTCTTGCTCGGGCGTTCGTCCTTTCCACAGAAGGAGGAATGGGAACAACCTCTCCTGCCCCATGGGGATTGGGAGCACTCGATTCCGCCCGTGGCGACGGTGCGGACAAGGACCGACAACGGTCTCGGCGTGGATATGGCGATGGAGACTGCCTTCATTCACGAAAAAGAAAGGGAGACAACAGACGCGCTGAACATAAGAGGGGTGCAAGACTACCCAGGATTCACCGAGACTGTGAACAGGCTGTGCTCGCTGTATGTCTACAGGTATTTCAGATCAAACAATATAGAACTGGAGAAATGTCGTAAATACAACAAAGGTGACTTGAGACAAAAACTCAACATATTAATAAAATTCGAGAAGTTTTTTGATTTCTTTATCAGGATACTGTGCGAAGATAAATTGATTGCACTTGAAAACGATATAGTAAGATGTTTGGTAGACCCTACGGAAGTGGAAGATCCCAAACCATTGAAACAGTCTTTGGACAAAAGATATCCGCAGTTCAGTCCCATGTTTGGCCTTATGGAGCACTGTGTCGCACATTATCGTGAGGCCTTGAGTGGGGAGATGGAAGCGATCAGCGTGCTGTACCCTGAAGGTGATTCGAGCCTCTTGGAGGACACGGTGAACCGTACCGTGGAGCATACGCAGCACAGAGTCTACACGGTGCTGCTGTGCGATATCATCGAGGAGATCCTCAGGAAGACCCCGGACAGGACGTTGAGGATTTTGGAGGTGGGCGCGGGAGCAGGCGGTTTCACCAAAATGGTCGTCCCCCGTTTGATAAATCACGATGTGGAGTATTTCTGTACGGACATAGGCAAGTCCTTCGTGCTGGAACTGGAAAGGGAAGCGGAAAGGTCCGGCTTCGATTTCATGAAATTCGGGGTGTTGGATGTGTCGAAGGATCCCGAAGAACAGGGGTTCGCACAAGGGCCTTTTCACATGATCATAGGGCTCGATGTTATACACGCGACGAGAAGCATAGAAGAAAGCATCGGCCATTTGACGAAGCTGCTCGTGCCCGACGGCATCATTTTCCTCATCGAGTCGGTGAGAACGCAGCGGTGGTCCACCATGGTATACGGACTGGCCGAAGGGTGGTGGTATTTCCAGGACGGACATATCAGAAAACATTCGCCGCTGTTGGATCTTTGCGCATGGGAGGATGTTTTCCGGAAGCAGGGGTTCAAGAATGTCACCTCCTATCCCCTGGAGGAGGAGAAACGGTCCGGGGCGGACTGCGGGCTTATCGTCGCCCAGTTGATGCGGGAGCCCGAGGTCCATGAGCGTCCGTATGGCATGATAAGGGGCAGTGGCCAAGAGCAACTGAGAGACAAGATTCGGAAATTGAAGCAGTTGGAGACCCTGGGATCGGAGGTGCTGGTGCTCAGGGCGGATGTTTCCGACTTGGAGCAGATGCGTTCCTGCGTCGAGAAAGCCCATGAGCGGTTCGGCAGGATACACGGTGTGATTCATGCGGCAGCGATTGAAAACCGGGGGCCGATCCAATTGAAATGTCCGGATTCCAAGGAAGGCGAATTTTCCGCCAAGATGATCGGAACGGGAATACTCGATCTTCTTTTTGAAGAGGAAATCCTGGATTTCATGGTGCTGTGTTCCTCCATAAGTTCCATTTCACCCGGCATCGGCGATGTGGAGTATTGTGCATCGAATGCCTTTCTCGACATATTCGCCCACTACCGGGACTCCAAGGGTGGGAAAAAGACCCTGTCCATTGACTGGGATCGATGGGAAGGGGTAGGGATGGCGGCTGCCTTCGAGGCCATGCACAGGATGAGAACGGGCGTGCATCCGGTGGGGGGAATGAGGCCTGAAGAAGGAGTGGAGGCATTCAGACGCGTCCTGTCTCGAGGGCTGGGGCCCCAGGTGATTGTATCGACCTCCGATTTCAAGGTCCGGATCAGGGAGTCCGATGACGACTTTTTCGCCCGGAGGGAAACAGGATGGGGCGATGGCCAACGCCATCCTCGGCCGGAGCTGGGAAGCACCTATGTCTCGCCGGGAAATGATATGGAGAGAACCATCGCCGATATCTGGAAGCAGGTACTCGGTGTCCGGGAAGTGGGTCTCCATGACAATTTTTTCGACCTGGGGGGCGATTCCTTGATCCTCATCAAGGTGGTTTCCCGCATCCATGAAGCTTTGAAGGTGGAACTGGCCGTTCGCGATATCTTCGAGAAGCCCACGGTCGCCGGTCTGGCAGACCGCATAGAAACCCTTCGATGGGCCAAGGGAGGGTGGCCGGCTGGTCCTGCGAAAGAGGACGAGGACCAAGGGACATTATGACGGATCTTGCCCGAAGGGTTCAGTAAAACTTGGGGCTTGATCATTTGATTTTGAACGGTTCGTACTCAACTCAGAGCGTAAGGGCGTGTCGTGAAAACGGTCGAGGAGTTTTTAACCCATCTTCGCAACAGCGATGTGAAACTTTGGCCTGAGGGTGACAAACTTCATTACAGTGCCCCTAAGGGAAAGCTGAGTTCTTCATTGCTCACACAGATCAAGGAGCGGAAAGAGGACATCCTCGGCTTTTTCAGGAAAACCGGTCTTGGCGCGGCTCCGCAGCTTACACCCATTCGACCCGTCCCCCGAAATGCAACCCTGCGGCTCTCCTTTGCCCAGGAACGGCTGTGGTTTCTGGATCAGCTTGAAGGGCAAAGCGCCAACTACAATATGCCGGAGGCCCTGCACCTATCGGGTCACCTTCGAATGGATGCGCTTGAGCGGAGTTTCAACGAGATATCGAGGCGCCATGAGGCACTCAGGACAACATTTGCCGTCAGGGCAGGAGAGGCCGTTCAGGTCATCGCTCCGACACTGAACCTGACTCCGGCGGTGGTTGATCTGCGCCACTTGCCGGAGAAAGAGCGATCCGCCGAGGTGCTCAGGTTTGCTGGTGTGGAAGCGCTTCGGCCCTTTGACCTTGCCGGGGGCCCTCTTCTGCGCGTCACCGTATTGAAGCTGGCAGAAAAGGAACATGTGCTCCTTTTGACCATACACCACATCGTTTCCGATGCATGGTCGATGGGAATCTTGATCAGGGAATTTACGGCCCTCTATGGCGCCTTCTCGCATGGGGCGCCTTCTCGCCTGCCGGAAATCACTCTACAGTACGCCGATTTTGCAATGTGGCAGCGCGAGTTTTTCCAGGGACACGTGCGGGACACCTATCTCGATTACTGGAAGAAGCAGTTGGCGGGTGCGCCTCCCATATTGCCGATTCCCACCGACCGGCCGCGTCCCCCTGTTCTCACCCATCATGGGGGCACCGTACGTTTTGACATGGACCGTGACCTGACCCAAGGGATCAAGGGCGTGGGCCGCCGGTCCGATGCCACCCTCTTCATGACCTTGCTCACTGCTTTTTCGGTACTGCTGTCACGCTACAGCGGCCTTGAGGACCTGTTGGTCGGCACGCCCGTCGCCAATCGGGCCCACAGGGAGCTCGAATCGTTGATCGGGTTGTTTCTCAATACCCTTGTGCTGCGAATCGATTTGTCCGGTGATCCTTCGTTTTGCGAATTGCTCTCCCGAGTGCGACAGGTCGCTCTGGATGCCTATGCCCACCGGGACATGCCTTTCGAACAGCTCGTGGAGTTCTTGCGCCCCGAACGAAACCTCGATGTCATGCCCCTCGTGCAGGTGACGTTCGTGTTGCGCAATGCCCCCGTGGAAGACCTGGAATTGCCCGACCTGGTCGTCACGCCCATGGAAATGGAGAGCCGCACGTCCAAGTTCGATCTGAGTCTCTTGATCGATGAGACCGCACAGGGGCTCAAGGCAGAGCTGGAATACAACCGCGATCTTTTTGACCGTGCCACCATCACCCGGATGGCGGGACATTTCCGGACCCTTGTGGAGGGTGTGGTGGCCGACCCCGAAGAGAGGGTTTCCGCGCTGCCTTTGTTGGGCGATGAGGAGCGGCACCGGCTTCTGGTGGAATGGAACGGGACCGGTCTGGATACGCCCGTGGACAGGACGATCTGCGAGCTTTTCGAAGAGCAGGCAGCCCGAAATCCCGATGTGCGGGCGGTGGTTTCTGAAGGCCGGCAGCTTACCTACGGTGAGCTCAACGGGCGGGCCAATCAACTGGCGCACCGTTTGCGGGCGCTGGGGGTAGGGCCTGAAAGGCGTGTGGGGATATGCCTGGAGCGCTGCCTGGAGATGGTGGAGGGGGTTCTGGGCGTTCTCAAGGCCGGAGGGGCTTACGTGCCTCTGGACCCGAGGTACCCGAAGGAGCGGCTCGGTTTTGTGATGGAAGACGCCGGCGTGACGGCGCTGGTGACCGATTCGAAGTGGGCGGGAGTCCTGTCCGGCAGGGCTGCCGAGTGTGGGCGCCCCGTCGAGTGTGCCGCAGTCTGCCTTGACAGGGACCGGGAGGTCCTTTGCGCCGAGAGCCAAATGAACCCTGTCCAGGGGGCCACGGTAGAGGATCTGGCGTATGTCATCTACACATCGGGGTCCACGGGCAAGCCCAAGGGCGTTATGATCGAGCACAGGTCCCTCGTGAACCTGGTATGGGCACTGGCGGACAGAATCCATGGGAACACCCAAGGGCGGCTTCGCATCGGTCTCATGGCCCCCCTTGTCTTTGACGCCTCTGTTCAACAGATCTTCCCCGCTTTGTCACTGGGCCATACCCTCTACATACCGAGGGAAGGGTCTCTTCGCGACGGGCGGGAGCTTTTTCGCTTTTTCGAAGAAAATGGTATACAAATAGCCGATTGTACGCCCAGCCTGCTTTCGATCATGGTGGAGGCGGGAGTGCCGGGTAGGGGGGGGCTGAAACTGAGCCACCTCCTTGTAGGGGGGGAGCCGCTGCACAAGGCCCTGGTGGAGGCGTTTTATGCCCAGGACAGGGGAAGGAGAATCGCCATCACCAATGTATACGGACCCACCGAATGTTGTGTGGACGCCACGGCTTACGCCGTCAATCCGGAGCGTCTGCCGCCGCAGGCCGTGATTCCCATCGGGCGCCCTCTCGCAAATACTCGAATCTACATTGTGGATAAACACGACAATCCACTGCCTGTGGGAGTCTATGGAGAACTTTGCATTTCGGGAACCGGTGTGGGAAGGGGATATCTCAATCGCCCGAACCTGACGCGGGAAAGATTCGTTCCGGATCCCTTCAGCCGTAGGGGGGTCGGTAAGGCTGCGACCGGTCATGGTCGGCTTTACAAGACAGGTGACATATGCCGCTATCTGCCCGATGGGAACATCGAATTTGCCGAACGAAATGACGATCAGGTAAAGATCAGGGGGCATCGCATCGAGCTTGGAGAGGTTGAAAGCCATCTTCGGGCTCATTCCCGGATCAGGGAGACGGTGGTGCTGGCAAGGGAGACTTCTGGCGGTCACAGGGAGCTTGTCGCCTACCTGGTCTCTTCCGGGGCCGTGACCGTCTCCGAGCTTCGCGGTTATCTCAGGGAGAAGCTGCCCGACTACATGATTCCGGCGTTTTTCGTCCCTCTTGAGCGAATGCCGCTCAATGCCGGCGGAAAGGTGGACCGGAAATCGCTGCCGGCGCCAAGGGCATCGGACCTTCTCGGGGGCGGAGTCAGGTACGTGGCACCCCGCGACCGGCGCGAAAAAGAACTTGCTCGGGTTTGGGGCGATGTCCTCGGCGATGTGACGGTCGGAATCAGGGACAGCTTCTTTGCCCTCGGGGGCGACTCGATCAAGGCCCTTCAAGTGGTGGCGCGTTTGCAGGAAAGAAATCTCAAGCTGAACATAAGAGATCTGTTTTCCTACCCGACGGTTGAGGAACTGGCACCGCACCTTACGGAAACCAAAGCACTCCGCCGGCCTTTACAGGAAGCCGTGGCAGGCCAGGTTCCACTTACTGCCGTGCAGAGGTGGTTTTTCCAAGAAATGGAAGGCCCCAGGGATCATTTCAATCAGGCGGTCCTGCTCAAAGCAGGCGAAAGACTTGAGGAAAAGACGCTGCGAATCGCCCTGGAATGCGTTCGGGCCCAGCACGACACGCTGCGGATGCGTTACAGGTGCAAAGAGGGCGCCTACGTTCAGGAATACGGCGACAGCCCCCTCGGCTTTGAGAGTGTCGATCTTCGGGAGGCCGCCGCCCCCCGTTGCGCGCTGACCGCGCATGCCACGCAGACCCAGAGCAGCATCCACTGCGAGTCGGGACCCCTTTTCAAGGCCGTACTGTACCGTTTACCCGGAGGCGACCGCCTCCTGCTTGTGGCTCATCATCTGGTCGTTGACGGTGTTTCCTGGAGGATCATCCTGGAAGATCTGCAAAGAGCCTACGACCTGGCAGAAAGAGGCAAGGAACCGCACTTGCCCCCGAAAACCAACGCATTCAGGGATTGGGCTGAAAGGATTCAGGATTTTGCCAATTCGGACGTGTTGACAGAGAATGCCTTTTGGCGGGCGCAGGACAGCGTGCAAGTCCCCCCCTTACCAACCGATTTTATGGTTGACAAGCATTGTGGTAATTCCGATGGGCAGATAAGGCGCCAGGACTGCGGCGCCTGTGCGTTCAGGCTCTCAGGGGAACAGACCGAGGATCTGCTCACACGGATTCATCACGCTTACAACACGGAAATCAACGATATCCTTCTCGCGGCCCTGGCCCGGACCATGCGGCGGTGGCACGGAAGGCCCCTGTCGAGCGTCATGGTTGAAGGACACGGACGGGAGCCCCTTTTCGATGACATGGATCTTTCCCGAACCGTGGGCTGGTTTACCAGCATGTATCCCGTGGTCCTCGACGTCTCAGGGACCGAGGACTTGGGACATCAGATCAAAACGGTGAAGGAGACCCTTCGCAGCATTCCGCGAAAGGGCGTGGGCTATGGGATTCTCAAGTACGTTACGGCCCCGGAGTATAAAGCAGATCTTGATTTTCATCTCGCGCCCCAGATGAGCTTCAATTACCTTGGCCGGTTTGGCAAAGAAGTGGATGGCGGTCTCTTTACCCTGGCATCCGAGGACGTGGGTTCCTCGATAGCCCGGAACGTCCGACAGCCTTATCTGCTTGAATTCGTCGGGATGGTTCTGGGTGATCGTCTGGAATTGAAAGTAACTTACAGCCGAAGGCACTTTAGGGAAAAGACCATCCGCCATATAATCGCAACATACAAAGAAGAGCTGATTGCCATCATAGACCATGCGAGAGAGAGGAGAGATGCGGAGCTGACACCGTCGGACATTGATTATGACGGGTTTGACATGGATCAGTTGAACACGTTTCTGAATGATTTGTGACGATCGAAGGGTGTCGATCTGTTTGGGGAACGCTTGAATCTTAGGGTATTATGAACAGACGAAAACTGGGCGCAGAACTTGAGCTCTATCTTTCACGGGAAGGCAGACCATTGTCTGTGCAGCAATGGCGATCCTTAGCCCACAGCGCCGCAGCACAGGGATGCGATGTCATCAGGGATGCCTATACGGATTTTCCCCTGGGATTCAGACACGAAAAGGGCCAGATAGGGCTTGACAACAATACGGCCACACTGGAATTGGCAGCGAATCCTGGACCGTCTCTGGAAAGCGTCGTGGGGAACCTGGAAGACCTCCTGGCTTTTTTCTCAACGATCGCGCCTGGAATAGAGGTGAACTGGATCTCCCAAGCATCGGAACCGCGAGAGGAAGAGTATTGGGAAAGAACGGTTGAAAACGGATTATATCCGATCGTCAGGCACTGGAACTGGAAACACTGGGTCCTGATGAATTCTTGCGCCTTCCAGCCGGCCATTGACGTGTATCCGGATGAGATTTGCCATGTTCTCCGGGTCCTCTATCTGACGGCGCCTGTCTTCATATGGGCGTTTGAAGGAAACAAAAGCTGGTGGGGGGACCCCTATTCGCCGCGACTCTCCTACTGGAACGAGATGGTCCCTGCCGGTGAGAATCGGACGGGTTTCGCCGGGCAGGAGATAACAAGCCTTTTCGATTATGCGAAAACCCTTCTCGACCTTCCGGCGTTCGTCATATCGAGTTCTTACAAGAATGGGGCGTTGGTGTTTTTCGAGCGGTCTCCAAGAGGCCCGCTTGTTAAGGATGTCATGTTCGGCGAGGTGCTTGGAAAGGCCATATTGAGGATACAAACGACGCCGAATCCGAGAAAGACCCGACTCGTTGTGAAGGATGTACGGATCCGGGCCACCATCGGGGACCTTTACATGCTCTCCCTTCCTTTGTGGTATGCTCGCCTTGTCTTCACACCAAGGGGCACCGGATATGTCAACAATATACAGGAGATCATAGGGGCCATTGAAACCGCGGAAAAAAGATACGTGGAAATACGGCACATCGGAACCCCCCGGAACATGAAGGACCTCAGGACGATCTTCAATGCCTTCGTCCTTTTGGTGGAAAACGCCCGGGATCTGGATGAGAAAATAAGCCCTGCCATCGGTTGGGCCAGTGCGAAAGAAGAAAATGACATGGCCGTGAGAAAGGGCATACTGGGGGCGCGGAGCCTGGAGGTTCTCGAGATTCTCAGGAAGTCGGGTATCCTGGACGGAAAGCTTTATTGAAAACGATAGATGGAGTGGATTTTTCTTGGATCTCGAAAACAGGCACCAGGGCAGGGGATTTGCCGGGAGTCACTGCGATGAAGACAATAGGCCTCATTGGCGGTTTGAGTTGGGTTTCGACCATCGATTACTACCGAATTCTGAATCAGGAGATGAATGCAAGGCTCGGAGGCCATCATTCGGCCAGGATCATCATGTATTCCGTCGAGCAGGCCGATATCATCTCGCCAACGATCCAGGAAAACTGGGATAATATTGAAAGAATTGTCATCTCGGCCGCAAGAACCTTGGAGCAAGCGGGCGCTGACTTTATCATGATTTGCTCAAACACGATCCATAAGGTAGCGGATGCGGTTCGAAGCCACATTCAAACCCCCATCTTGCATATCGCTGAAGTAACGGGCCAAAAAATCAAGACAGAGGGTTTCAGCAAGGTGGCCTTGCTCGGGTCAAAAAGTACGATGGAGGATGACTTTTACAAAGCAATATTGACGAAGAAGTATGGTTTGGAAATATTCATTCCAACAATAGAGGAGAGAGAAACCATCGACAGTATCATTTTTGATGAGTTAATCGATTTTAGAGTTTATCCTTCTTCAAAGAAAAAATACATTGCTATCATAAATCGTCTCATAGATGAAGGGGCAGAAGGTATTATTCTGGGATGCACTGAGATTTCTATTCTTGTCAAAAGTGAAGACTGCCGTGCTCCAATATTCGATACTACAACCATTCATGCTCTTGCTGCGGTCGAATATGCAATTGGGGACGCAGTCGACCAAAGCACAAAATTATGACATTTTCAGTCCACATGCCTCTATCACAAGGAGAGAGCTTGGTCGAACGGGCAAAACGAAATGTAAAGAACATTTATCCCCTTTCCCCCATGCAAGAGGGGATGCTTTTTCACTTCCTTGCAGACAGGGATTCCACTGCATACTTTCAACAGATTTCCTGGCGTATTTGCGGGGATTTTGACGAGGCATTGTTTGGAGCGTGCTGGAACGAACTCATCCGGCGTCACGATATTCTGCGAACCCTGTTTGTTCATGTCAATACCGATCGCCCCCTCCAGGTCGTACTGAAAGAGAGAAAAATCCATATTCATTCGGAGGATCTGAGGACACGCGGCGCGGAAGTTGGGGATGGGTATGTCCGCCGCTTCAAGGCCGATGACAGGGCAAGATCCTTCGACCTCGGCCGGGACCTCCTGTTACGCGTGAGCACGCTGCGCCTTGGAGAAAGCGAGTACGAAGTGCTCATAAGTCATCACCACATCATCCTGGACGGGTGGTCCTTGGGATTGCTTCTCCGGGAACTCGTGGAAACTTACTGTGCCCTGCGCAAGAGGGAGCAGCCGAAACTTCCTCCTGTCAGGCCCTTCAGCACCTATATCAAATGGCTGGAGGCCCGGGACAGGAATACCTCGGCACAATTCTGGAAGGCTTATGTTTCCGGGTATGAACAGGCAGCCGTCCCACCGGAAGTGCCACCGGACACGGGAGAATCGACGACCGCCGTGCCGCATCCGGCCGGCCTTCATTTCGCTATTGATGAGGGCACGACGCGGGCCCTGGGTGACCTGGCCGTGCGCAACCGCGTCACCACCAGCACCATATTGCATTGCATTTGGGCAATTCTCCTTTCCCGTTACAACAACACGAGTGACGTGGTTTTCGGTACGGTGGTCTCCGGTCGTCCCCCCGAAATTCCGGGCATAGAGAAGATGGTGGGGATCTTCATCAACACCATTGCGGTGCGCATCCGCTTCCGGCCCGAAACGACGGTCCGGGGACTCATCAGGCAGGTGCAGGAGGATATGTTGATCGGTGCGCCCCATCATCATCATCCCTTGGCAGAGGTCCAGGCAGAGAGCCCTCTGCGCAACAACCTGCTGGGAAGCGTCATTGTGGTTGAAAACTATCCCCTGGAAGAAGCCTTGGGCGATTCCTTCCAGCGCCATGAACTTGGTTTCACGATGGGAGAAAGCGAGGTTTTTGAGCAAACCCATTACGACTTCGGTATCCGGTTTGTGCCGGGGGACACCCTGCAGGTCAAGATCGGTTACAACCCCAACCGGTATTCCAGCGGCCAAATACACCGGATCCAGGGGCATCTTATGACGCTCATCCGTGCGTTTTCCGGGAACAACGATGACATGGGTATCGAGGATCTTGACATCCTCACACCGGAAGAAAGCAAAACCGTTTTGTGGGAGTTCAACGACACAGGGGCAGCTTTTCCGTTGCAAAAGACGGTCCTCGATCTTTTTGAGGAGCAGGTCAGGAAAGCGCCGGACCGTAACGCAGTGGTTTTTGAGACGAAGGTCCTGACCTACGGTGAATTGAACGAAAGGGCTGACAGGGTTGCCCATTTTCTGGCAAAACACCATGGGATCGGCCCGGATGACCGCATCGGGCTGCTGCTGGATCGCGGTGAGGGGATGATCATCGGCATCCTGGGGGCGGTCAAGGCCGGCGGTGCCTATGTCCCCATAGCGCCGTCCTACCCCACGGAACGGATTCGTTTTATCCTCTCCGACAGCGGATGTCGGGTGGTGCTGGCCGACTCCGACAACTATGAAAGGGCCCAGGAGAATTTTTCGGGACAGGTCGTCAACATGGCATCCATTCCTCGATCCAGGATTGAGGAAGCAGGGGCGATCACTGCCCGGCCTGCTGGCCACCACCTGGCTTATGTGCTCTACACGTCAGGCTCCACGGGCGTGCCGAAAGGTGTGATGATCGAACACAGATCCATCGTGAACCTGGTTTTCGGGATGCACAGGCGCGTCTACGGCAGATATGCGGGCAGGCTGCATGTCGCAATGGTGACGCCATATGTGTTTGACGGTTCGGTGCAGCAAATATTTTCGCCCCTGGCCCTCGGGCATACCCTTTTCATTGTGAGCGAGGCCATCAATCGCGATAATCAAGGATTCTTGCGTTACCTTCTTGAAAATGAAATCCATGTGGCAGGCTGTTCCCCGAATTTTCTCGCCCTGTTGGTAAAGACACCGGGCATTGAAAAGGCTTTGGGCCGTTTGAAGCATTTTCTGGTGGGAAGCGAGGCACTGCCGGCATACCTGGCCACGGCACTTGTGTCGGTGGCGTCTCATATGGGCCTGACGAATCTTTACGGCCCCACGGAGTGCTGCGTGAACGCGGCGTCCTATGATGTGGGCGCCGGGGGGCGGCAGCTTCCCGTGGTGCCCATCGGCAAGCCCATGCCCAATGTGCACATCCATGTCTTGGATCAAAATCGTAAGTTGTCGCCCATCGGGGTTCCGGGTGAAATCTGCATCTCGGGCCAGGGGCTGGCCCGGGGGTATCTGAACAACGCGCGCCTTACCGCGGAAAGATTCGTTGAGCACCCCTTTCAAAAGGGAAAAAGGATCTACCTTACCGGAGACAGGGGCAGATGGCTTCCCGACGGCAATATCGATTTCATGGGCCGTGAGGACGACCAGGTGAAGATCCGGGGGCATCGTATCGAGCTTGGAGAGATCGAGAACCGCCTGCACCGGCATCCTCTCGTACGGGAGGCGGCGGTGATCACAAGAGATGAGGAAGGAGGGCAGCGCACCCTGTGTGCATGCATCGGAAGCAGTGCGCGGATCAGCGCGGACGAGCTGCGCCGTTACCTGGAGCCCATGCTGCCGGATTACATGATCCCCTCACGTTTTGTCCGTTTCGAGAAGCTGCCGGTCACCGTGAACGGCAAAATCGATCGCAAGGCCCTGGCTGCGTGCGACACGGGCGAAACCCTGGGGTCGGACGCGTGCTTTGTTGCCCCCTCTACGGATATCGAGAAAAAACTCGTCGATGTTTGGAAGGACATACTGGAAAAGGACCGCATAGGTGTTCAGGATAATTATTTCACACTGGGGGGGGATTCCATAAAGGCCATTCAACTGGTTTCCCGGCTGCTGCGTGATGACCTCAGGGTGGAAATACGGGATGTCTTCAGCCATCCCACCATAGCCCAGCTTGCGTCACGGGTGGTCAAGGCCGAATCAAGGGATCGCGATGAAACCATCACGGGAAAGGTTCCCCTGACGGCCATCCAGGAACGTTTCTTGAAGGAAAACAGGGTGGATCCCCACTGGTTCAACAGCGCCCTCATGCTCCACGCCAGAGGCGGTCTGGATGTTGACGCGGTCCGACTGGCCTTTGAGGCCATCCAAAGGCACCACGATGCCTTGCGTATGCGCTACTACCAGCAAAGTGGAGCGTGGCTTCAAGAAGCAGCCCCTGCGGATGATTTCCCTTTGGGATTTGAATCCGTGGATCTCGGCCAAGACGGGAATTTCCGTGAGACGATTCGCCGACGGGCCGATTTTGTTCACAGGAACCTTGATCTGTCAAAGGGCCCTCTTATGAAGGTCCTGTTTTTTCGGGCCGGTGACGGAGATCGCATACTCATTGTAATCCACCATCTTGTGATAGACGGGATCTCCTGGCGGATACTGCTCGAGGATTTCTCTTCAGGGTACAGGCAGGCAGCAGAAGGGCGCCCGATCCGGCTTCCCGTGAAGACGGACTCCTTCCATCGCTGGGCTACGGCGATGCTTCGCTATGCGCACAGTGCCTCCCTCGTGAAAGAGAAGCCCTACTGGGCGGCGACGGCGACGGGTCCTTTTCCGGTGTTGCCCCTTGATCACCAAACAGGCACAAACCGCTACGGGGATTGCCGAACAGTTGCCGCCGCTTTGTCGAGGCAAGAGACGCAGTCCTTGTTATCCGGGGTGAACCACGCATACACCACCACAACCCAGGACATTGTCCTGACGGCGCTCATGCGAGGCGTCCACCGGTGGCGCGGTCTCGCGCGTCTTCCCATCTGCATGGAAGGCCATGGCCGGGGGCACATTGCAGAGGAGGTGGATGTCAACCGAACCGTGGGATGGTTCACCTGTATGTATCCGGTTCTTGTGGAGCTTCCCACGGATCGGGATGTGGGCTACCAGATAAAGGCGATCAAGGAGACGCTGCGCAGGGTGCCCCATAAAGGCATCGGGTATGGCATCTTGAAATACCTGACCCCGAGAAGCAGGACAGAAGATCTATCCTTCGGACCAGATCCCCAAGTTCGGCTCAACTATCTCGGGCAGTTCGGAGAGGGGCCCCAGGCCGATCTGTTTTCCATAACGACGGATCTGACAGGGACTCCCGTCAGCCCCAAGGCCGAGCGCACCTTTGAGCTGGATATCAGCGCGATGATATTGAACGCCGAATTTGAGCTGAGCGTCTCTTATAACTTTCGCCATTTTGAGGACGAGGGCATTGATGAGTTCCTGTCTCTGATTCGAGAGGAAATGAGGAACATCATCCGGCATTGTCAGGAAAAGGAAACCCAGGAGCTCACCCCGGGGGATCTGACGTATTCGGACCTCAGCCTTGAAGAACTGGAGGGCATCCTTTCGTGATCGAGAAAGCCAACCTCAAGGATATCTATCCCCTCTCTCCCATGCAGGAAGGGATGTTGTTTCACGCCCTCTATGATAAGGACTCATCCGCCTATATCGAGCAATCTTCGTACCGGGTGCGCGGAGATCTCCGTGTGGGTCTTTTTCACGAGAGTTGGAACGCGCTTTTCGAACGCCACGACATCCTGCGAACGGTCTTCGTGCATGAAAAGACCCCCCGCCCCTTGCAGGTTGTGCAAAAACGCTGCCAGGTCCCTTTTTACTATGAAGACTTACGCCGTAAGAGCCCCGATGATAAGACGGCGCGCTTGGCCGAATACCGTGCACGGGAACGGGGCCGAGCCTTTGACCTTGCACGGGATGTGCTCCTCAGAGTAGCGGTTTTTCAGTTGGAGGATCACCTGTATGAAGTGATCCGCACCCATCACCATATCCTCCTGGACGGGTGGAGCAGCGGCATCTTGCTGAAAGAATTGCTCGAGATCCATCAGGCGTTGAAAGAAGGGCGTTGCCCGCATCTGCAAGAGGCTGCTGCCTACAGCAAATACATTCAATGGGTGGAAGGTCGGGGAAAAGATGTCTCCGAACGATACTGGAGGGCTTATCTGGAGGGGTATGAGGACGTTGCGTCCCCCCCCGCCCTTCGGTCCTCCAAACCCCATGGGGATCATGACCCCGGAGAACTGGCATTCCAATTGGATGAAAAGGATTCCAGGGGGCTGGAGGCCCTGGCGGCCCGGTATGGAGCGACCATGGGAACCCTTGTGCAGACGGTGTGGGGCATTTTGCTCGGACGGTACAATCATACCAGGGATGTGGTTTTCGGCACGGTGGTCTCGGGGCGTCCGCCCCAGGTAAGTGGTATCGAACAGATGGTGGGCCTTTTCATCAATGCGCTGCCCATCAGGGTCCGCTCCGCACCCGAGGACACCTTCTCCCGGCTGCTTCAAAGGGTGCAGAGGCAATCCCTGGAAGCCGGGGAACACCTGTATCTTCCTTTGGCGGTCATCCAGGGGAAACGGGGGTTGGTGGATCACCTCGTGGCTTTCGAAAATTATCCCGTGGATCCACATATGCAGGCCGCGGTGGACGGTGGCGGTTATGGCCTGAAGGTGGAGGGCGTCACCAGATATGGACACACCCACTACAAGTTCGCCCTCGTTGTCAACCCCGGTGCTCGGCTGTGCATGGTTTTCCAGTTCGACAAAGGCGCCTGCGCCGCGCAGCAGGTGGAACGAACGGCCCGTCATTTCATGGCCGTTATCGACGCCGTTTCGGCCCGGCCCGATGTCATGGTGGATGACATCGAGATCTTGCCCCCAGATGAGCGCTGCCGAATCCTGGAGACATTCAACCAAACCGACGCTCCTTTTCCCGAGGGCAAGACCCTTGCCTGCCTTTTTGAAGAGCAGGTCGAAAAGAACCCGGGGCGGCCGGCAGTTGTGTGGCAGGACAGGCGCGTCACCTACCGTGAATTGAACGGGAAGGCCAACGGCCTTGCCCGGCGTCTGCGTGAAGGATGCCGAATCCGGGTCGAGGACCCTGTGGCAGTGATTCTGGAGCGCTCGGAGGATCTGGTGACAAGCTTCTTGTCGGTTCTCAAGGCAGGGGGCATTTATGTGCCGGTGGATCCGGCCCTTCCGAGGGCGCGCATAGAGTGGATGCTAAAGGACAGCCAATGCAAGGCGGTCTTGACCGATTCCCGTCACCTCTCCCTGGTGCCCGTCGGTCTTAAGACCGTCAATGTCGACAGAACAGAGGAATTCTGCTCTGAAAATCCCGAGTCCGTCACATCCGACCGATATCTTGCCTATCTGATCTACACTTCCGGATCCACGGGCAGGCCGAAGGGCGTTGCGATCGAACACCGTTCAGCGGTCAATATGGCCGCGTGGGCTCGGCGTTTTTACGGCATCCATGAACAAAGCAGGGCCACGGTTACGGCGTCTCCCAGCTTTGACGCGTCGGTTTGGGAGGTGCTGCCCTATGTGTTATCGGGGGCTTGCCTCTACCCGTTGAGCGACGATGATCGCATCGACACGGAGAAGCTGATCGCGTTTTACCAAAGTCATGCCATAACCCACGGCTATGTTCCACCGGCCATTTGCGAGGAAATCTGTCGGACACACCGGGGTCGACTGGCGGGCGCCATCACGCTGCTTACCGGGGGCGATGTCCTCAATGGCATCGGTGAGGGCGATATCGAGGTGGTCAACAACTACGGCCCCACCGAATGTGCCGTTGTGGCCACGGCGGTCTTCTTGCGCCGGGAGCATATCCTGGCCGGGATACCCATCGGAAGACCGATTGACAACACACAGATCTTCATCCTCGATCCTCTCCGCCGTCCCGTTCCCATCGGAACCCCTGGGGAAATCTATATAGGTGGCGTCGGCCTGGCGCGAGGATATTGGAATCAACCCGCCTTGACGGCGCAGCGGTTTGTGGAACATCCCTTTCAGCCCGGCCGGAGGCTGTACCGGACCGGAGATCTGGGACAATGGCTGCCGGACGGAAACATCATGTTCTTGGGGCGAAACGACCGCCAGGTCAAGATCCGCGGCCAGCGGGTCGAGCTTGGTGAAATAGAGCATCGGCTTCTGCAGCATCCCTGCGTTGTGGAAGCGGTGGTCGAGTTCCGCGAGGGGCCGACGGCGACCAAAGAGCTCGTGGGCTATGTCGTTTGCAAAGAAATGGTAGAGAATTTGGACCTGAGGAAACATCTTCTGAACACGCTGCCGGATCATATGGTCCCCCGTCTCTTCGTGCCGATGGATCGGCTCCCGATGACCCCGGCCGGGAAGATCGATCGCAAGGCCCTTCCCGATCCGGATGGGGACGCGTTACAGCGGGGAGGGCGCTGGGTGGAGCCCCGAACGGATCCCGAGAGGGTTCTGGCTAAAATATGGACAAATATTCTTGGGTTGGAGAGGGTCGGTATTCATGACAACTTTTTCGATCTGGGCGGCCATTCTCTGACGGCGACCCGTGTGCTGTCCCAGGTGCGTGTTCAGCTCAAAGTGGATATCCCTCTTCGCACCATTTTTGAAAGGCCGACCATTGCCGAGCTTTCCCGCTTCATCGAAAGGCAGGAAGGGGTTGTCGCTCAACAGGATCTGCCCGTCATAGGTCGGGTTTGCCGGGAAAAATATCGCCTCGATAGGTAAAGCGGGAAATCCGCCGGTGGTCCGCGGGTCTTGGGATTCTGAAACAACAGAAGAATTGAAGAAATCATGGGAAGGCCTCATGTCTAAGACACCCCTTATAAATATGCCCTTTGCGGCCGACAGAGGACCTTCTCTGAAACGCCTCCCAAGGAAAGCATACCGCATGAAGAAGTCCGAGACTAACGGCAAGGACCAGCCGGAACGGGGAGACGGACATGGCAATTGAAAAAGTCTATGCGTTTCCCATGTCTTCCGCGCAGAAACGGCTGTGGTTCTTGGACCAACTTGAGCCCGGAAGCCCCTTTTACAATATTCCGGCGAACCTTCGCCTGACCGGCCCCCTTGACAACAAAGTCTTGGAACGGTCCGTCAACGAAATCATCCGACGTCATGAGGTCTTGCGAACGACCTTTGACATGAAGGACGGGCAACCCGTACAGATCATCTCTCCGGTGTGGACCCTAACCGTACCCCTAATTGATTTGGAGCACATCCCGGAGCGAGAACAGCACGACGCGGTTCGAAGATACGCTGCGGAGGAAGTGCAACGCCCCTTTGTTTTGGATGAGGGGCTTTTGCTGCGGGTTACCCTGCTGCAGTTGGCGCAAGAGGATCATGTCCTGCTTGTGACCATGCACCACATCATTTCAGACGGATGGTCCATGGGGATCTTTGTTCGGGAGTTGGTCACCCTTTATGGCGCCTTTTCCGGCGGAAGGCCCTCGCCTCTGGAGGAATTACCGGTGCAATACGCCGATTATTCCGCCTGGCAGGGGGAATGGCTGAGTGGAGAGAGACTGGAGAGCCAACTCGGTTACTGGAAGAAACAACTTGCCGGTGCGCCCCGGATACTGGAACTTCCCACGGACAGGCTTCGCCCGGCGGAAAGGAGCTACCGTGCCGGCAGCGTCGGTTTCGAAATCAGCGCTGAGGTCACAAAGCGGTTGAATCTCCTGAGCCGGCAAACAGGGGCAACCCTCTTCATGACCCTCTTGGCGGCCTTTGCCGCCCTGCTTTCCCGATACAGCGGTCAGGAGGATATCGTTGTCGGCACCCCCATTGCCAATCGAAACCACGTGGAAATCGAGCCCCTGATCGGTTTCTTCGTAAATACCCTTGTTTTGCGCATGGATCTGTCCGGGGCCCCCTCTTTTCGGGAACTGCTGGGCCGCGTACGACAGGTGTCCCTGGAGGCCTATGCACACCAGGATGTGCCCTTTGAGCAGGTTGTGGAGGCCTTGCAGCCTGAGCGAAGCCTGAGCGTTACACCGGTGTTTCAAGTGATGTTCGCCTTACAGAACGCCCCGACAGTGGAGATGGGACTGACCGGCCTGAAAATCGATCTGTTGACCGAGTTTGAGACCGGAATCGCCCGATTTGATATTGAGCTTTACCTCTGGGAAACTCCCGGAGGCCTCCGCGGCGGATTTGCCTATAAAAAAGATCTGTTCGACCCGGCCTCCATCACCCGTATGCAGGAGCATTTCATCCATCTGCTCAAAGGGATCGCTGCGGATCCTGACCAGCAAGTATCCAAAATACCGCTGCTTTCGGAAGCCGAGCGGCATCGCATATTGTTGCAGTGGGCCGGCCGGACCGAAAGGGAGGAGAAAGGCGAACCCCAGTGCGCCCATCGGTTGTTCGAAGCCGTTGTGGAACAGAACGCGGGAGCCCAGGCCGTCGTGTTCGAAGAGCAACAGCTCACCTACCGGGAGCTGAATGAACGGGCCAACCAGCTTGCGCACCACCTGAAAGCACTGGGGGTGGGACCGGATGTGCTGGTGGGCCTCTGCGTGGAACGTTCCATCGAAATGATCGTGGGAATCCTGGGTATTCTTAAAGCCGGTGGCGCTTATATGCCCTTTGATCCGAGCCATCCGGCGGATCGTTTGCGCTTCATGCTGGAGGATGCCGGCGCGCATGCGGTGCTCACGCAAGCAGGCTTGTCGGAGAGATTGCCGCTGCGACAAGACTCCATCGTCTGTCTCGATCGAGACTGGAAGGCGATCTCACGGTACCCGGAGGACAACCCGGCAAGCGTTGCGACCCCAGGGAATCTCATCTATGCGATCTACACCTCGGGCTCCACAGGAGAACCAAAAGCCGTAATGATAGAGCACAGGAATATCCATAATCTCATCCTTGGATTATGGAAGAGAATCTACAGTCGATATGACAGGCCCCTGAAGGTCGCCCTGGTAGCCCCCTATGTTTTCGACGCTTCCGTACAGCAGATATTCGGGGCCCTCCTCCTGGGACATGCCCTGTTCATCGTCCCGGAAGATGCCCGGTTGGACGGGTCGAGTCTCCTGGCCTTCTATCAAAGGCATGGAATAGACCTTTCGGACGGGACCCCGACGCACCTTCGACTCCTTCTGGAAAGCCTGGGAGACAACAACCCGGAAATCGGCGTCAAGCATTTTATCATCGGGGGCGAGGCCTTGGCCCAAAGGACAACGGCAGCATTTCTTCGAAGGCTTTCAAGCAACGCGCCGTCCATTACCAATGTCTACGGTCCGGCTGAATGCAGCGTGGATGCAACTTGTTATGATGTTTCAGCCGAAACGATGGTTTTGTCGGATACGATTCCCATCGGAAGGCCGATGCCCAACGTACGGATATACATCGTGGATCGGGAGGAAAATATACAGCCAGAGGGCGTTCCCGGAGAAATCATGATCGGCGGTGACGGGGTGGGAAGGGGGTATCTCAACCGGGAGGAACTGACGTCTCGGCGGTTCACTGAAAATCCCTATGAAAAATCGGGACGATGGTACAGGACGGGGGACCTGGGAAGATGGCTTCCTGACGGAAACATCGAATTTCTGGGCAGAACCGATCGCCAGGTGAAGGTGAGAGGGTTCAGGATCGAGTTGGGGGAAATAGAAAACACCCTTCTCAGGTACAAGGGTACGCGGGATTCAAGAACCCCGCCAGGCGCAGTAACGGTCAAAAGGGGCCTTGGGCAGGACGCTGTCCTCTGTTCACGGTGTCTGCTTCCGTCCACGATTCCCGGTGTCCGCTTCGATGAGAAGGGGGTTTGCGACACCTGCCTGCGATATGAAGGATACAGGGAACGGGTGGGAAAATACTTTCAGGGAAAGGATGAATTCATTCGCCTCATTGAAAGGGCGAAAACACTTGGAAGTGCAACCTATGATTGTTTACTTCTTTTCAGCGGTGGCAAAGACAGCGCCTATGTGCTGCATCGGCTCGTGGATTTGGGATTGAAGGTCGTTACGTTCACGTTTGATAACGGATACATCTCAGATACGGCCCTCGAAAACATCACACGCATGGCCTCGAATCTCAGGGTGGACCATATTATCCGCAAAGTCACAGATATGAAGGAATTGTTTCTTGAAAGTCTCGAGTTCGACAGCACGGTATGTACTGGTTGTTTTAAGGCATTGACGACACTCAGCACCCAGGTCGCATATGAGAAGGGCGTTCATATGGTGATCACAGGTCTGTCAAGGGGACAGATCCTCGCCACAAAACTTCAGACCCTTCTTGAACAGGGCATTTTCGACCCACATGAGATCGAGGAGAAACTGCTCCTGTTCAGGAAAATGTATCATGCCAGGAAAGACAGGATGTCAAGGCTCCTGAATATCGAGCTCCCTCCTGACGTGTTCGAGTCCACGCTTTTCGTGGATTTCTTCAGATACGACGACGCATCTGTTAGGGAAATCAAGGAATATTTGAAAGGAAAGGACAAAGCCTGGAGGCAACCGACAGACACCGGCTTCTGTTCAACAAACTGCATGATCAATGACGCCGGAATCTATGCTCATCTGATGAACAAGGGCCATCACAACTACGCCGCCCCGATCAGTTGGGATATTCGTCTGGGAAGGATGACAAGAGAAGAGGGGCTCGGTGATCTTGCATTCGAAAATGACCGCGGGCAAAGGGCCAGGAGCATCCTCCAGGAAATCGGATACTTCTCGACGAAGATCCAGGATGCGGTCGTCATGGTCAGGAAAGATGAAGAAGGCAACGAGGCCCTATGCGCCTATTTTGTCTCGAACGAAAAGATATCGGCCCCCGAACTGAGGGGGTACCTGTCCAAAAAACTGCCCGATTACATGATTCCGGGGCACTTTTTGCGGATGGAACAAATCCCGCTGATGCCGAACGGAAAAGTGGATCGGCGTGCGCTCCCGGCCCCTGGGCAGGATCGTCCGGATCTGGCCGAACCCCTGGTCGAACCGCGAACGCCTGTTGAGAAAACGATTGCGGCCATATGGCTTGAAGTGCTGAAACTGGAACGGGTCGGCATCCATGACAATTTCTTTGAATTGGGTGGGCACTCCCTCATGGCCACCCAGGTTGCCTCACGGATGCGCCAGGCATTCCAGGTGGAGATCCCACTGCGCGATCTTTTTGAACGGCCAACGATCGCCGAACTCGCTGCGCGGGTCGTTGCGCAGCAACTGATTGCGGCGGAAGAAGAGGCAATCGAGACTGTGTTGGCCGAGATTGAGACATTATCTGACGAAGAGGCGAAACAATTGCTGCGGGGGGAATCCCGCTGAACCGATGGGGGAGTGGCGACCTCCCGTCCCTTGTCATTGGCCTTTGAGAAGTTGCAGGTGAAGGCGAATACTATGCATGATCTTCACAAACGGTTGGAGCGTCTTTCGCCGGAAAAAAGGGAACTCCTTCTTCAACGGTTGGGAAGGGATGCTCGCATGGGTCCAGAGAAGGAGGTATCTTCGGAGCCGGTCATAAGACCGGTTTCCGGAAATGATGAGAATCCCTGCTCCTTCGGACAGCAGCGTCTCTGGTTCCTGGACCAGTTGGAAGGGCCCAGCGCCCTCTATAACCTGCCGTTTGCCTTGAAAATCACCGGCCCTCTCCGCCTGGAGGCCCTGAAAGATAGCCTGAACCACATCGTCCGCCGTCACGACGTCCTGAGGACAACCTTTGCGGACAGAAAAGGCCACCCGGTTCAGATCGTCGCCCCTGACATGACCGTACCGCTGCCGGTTATCGACCTGCGACCTCTGTCCGATGTGGAACGGGATGCCGAAGTGGAGCGCCGGGCAATGCAAGAGACGCAACGACCGTTTGACCTGGGAGAAGGTCCTTTGATTCGGGCCAGCTTACTATGGCTGCGGGGATCGGAACATCCAAACGGGAATGGTGAGTACGTGCTGCTCATCTCCATCCACCACATCGTTTCCGACGATTGGTCCCTGGGCGTCCTTGGTCATGAATTATCGGTCCTCTATGAGGCCTGTGTCACGGGAAAACCGTCTCCCCTGCCGCCACTGCCCATACAGTACGCCGATTTTGCCTCCTGGCAGCGCCAATGGCTCGAGGGGGACCGGTTGAACAGGGAACTCGCATATTGGAAAGAGCAGTTGGCAGGCATTCCGGGGCTGTTGGAACTGCCCGCGGACCGGCCCCGGCCGGCCGTCCAGACCTTCAAGGGCCGCGCCGACACCTTCGTTCTGGACGCCGACCTGACGCGACGTTTGAATCTGCTCAGTCAGCGTTGCGGTGCCACACTGTTTATGACCCTGCTGGCGGCCTTCGGCCTATTGCTTTCACGGTATAACGGCGAGGAAGATATCGTGATCGGTTCTCCCATTGCCAATCGAAACCGCAAAGAAATCGAGCCCCTGATCGGTTTTTTCGTCAACACCCTCGTGCTGCGCATCGATATCTCCGGAAATCCCTCTTTCAAGACTCTGCTGGAACGGGTAAGGCAGTTAGCCCTCGATGCTTACGCGCATCAGAATTTGCCCTTTGAGCGACTTGTGGATGAATTGCAGCCGGAACGAACCCTGAGTCATTCCCCCCTTTTCCAGGTGATGTTTGTTTTCAAGAATGCCTCCACGTCCGGATCCCTCAGCCTACCCGGTCTGCAGATCGACCCCTTGAGCCTGGAGACAGGCCGGACCCATTTTGACCTGGTGATGTGCCTGACGCAGACGGATTCCCAGCTTTCAGGGATGCTGGAATACAGTACGGACCTGTTTGACCCGGAAAGCATCGCCCGTATGATGCAGCATTTTCAATTGCTGTTGGGCGGCATCACAGAGGACCCCGATCAGAGTGTTTGGTCTTTTCCGCTGTTGAACGCGGCAGACCGGCGTCGGATCCTCGAGGAGTGGAATGATACCCGAAGGGATTATCCGTACCATGAATGTGTTCACCACCTCTTTGAGTTACAGGCCGGGAGCACGCCCGAGGTCCCAGCCGTATTTTTTGACGGGGCCACATGGAGTTACGGCGAGCTGAACGACCGGGCAAATAAACTGGCGCACCTGCTGCGAAAAAAAGGCGTGGGACCCGACAGGGTCGTCGGAATCATGACGGACCGTTCGCCGGACATGGTACTGGGCATTCTGGCCATACTGAAGGCGGGAGGTGCGTGTCTGCCGATTGATCCTGAATATCCCGAGGAAAGAATTCTCACCATGCTCAATGACAGCGGGGCACTGCTTTTGCTCACCAAGGAACGACTCATCGGGCAGCTTTCCTTTACCTTACTGCAGAACCTGCGCGGCACGCCTATCTCGCCGATTGTTACGCGACCCCGAGCCCCTGTGGATGATTTCGATCAATTACCGGACCCGGACAGATCGCTGGTTTCCTACGAGAAATACCATGAGCATATCGGGCTTGCCCCTGCCAAGCACACCGTGTCGCTCCAGACATCCCGGGGCTGTCCGTTCAATTGCCTCTATTGTCATAGAATCTGGCCGAAACAGCAGAAATCCCGCAGTGCGGAAAGGATTTTCGATGAGATCCGCCGCTGTTACGATGCCGGTGTGGGAAGATTTGTCATCGTTGATGATATCTTCAACCTGGATAAGAGGACGAGCACGAAATTACTTCAAAAAATCATAAAGGATCGTCTCAAGGTGCAACTTTTTTTCCCCAATGGATTACGGGGAGATATTCTGACGAAGGACTACATTGACTTGTTGGTAGAAGCGGGAACCGTGGACATTGCAGTGGCCCTCGAATCGGCATCCCCCAGGATCCAGAAACTGGTTCGCAAGAACCTTGATCTCGATCGTTTTCGAGACAACCTTACTTATATCACCCGACAGTATCCGGAACTGATACTGGAAATGCACATGATGTTCGGATTTCCAACCGAGACGGAGGAAGAAGCGCTTCTGACATTTGATTTTCTCAAGGGCATAGAATGGGTCCATTTCCCCAACCTGTTTATCTTGAAGATATTCCCGAATACCGATATGGCCGCTTTTGCCGTGGAAAGCGGGATTCCCCAGGAGTTGATCGAGCGATCGGCCAATCGGGCCTACCACCAATTGCCGGAAACCCTGCCATTTTCCGAATCTTTTGTACGAGAATACCAATCTCGGTTCATGGGCGACTACTTCCTTTCAAAGGACCGGCTGCTCAGCGTTTTGCCCGCCCAGCTAAAGGTCCTCACGGAAGGCGAACTGGTACAGAAATACGAAAGCTACCTGCCCGGGGAGATCGGGTGCCTCTCCCACATTCTCCGGTACGCGGGGCTCACCGAAGGGGACCTGGGGGACGTGAAACGTTTGCCCGAGGACTTCATGAAGGCGAGTGGCTTTTCCGAAAAGACGAGGGATTGGTATCCGGTGGGGGAAAAGAGGCCGGAGGCCCTCAGAATCCTGCTTCTGGATCTTTCACTCCTCTTTGATCCGGAAAGCGGCGATATGTTGTACGACATGGTCGAAGCCCCCCTTGGTTTGATGTATCTGATGACCTATCTGGAACAGAAGTTCGGAAGAAACGTTTCCGGTAAAATCGCCAAATCGAGGATTGACTTTGACAGCTTCGAGGAGTTGAAGGGACTGATGAAGGATTTTCATCCCCAGCTTGTCGGCATCAGGACCCTTTCCTTTTACAAGAATTTCTTTCATACAACCGTCTCCTTGATTCGGCAGTGGTACCCGGACATTCCGATCATTACAGGCGGCCCTTACGGGACCAGTGAATGCAACACCATCCTCGCGGACCGGAATGTGGATGTGGTTGTGCTGGGGGAAGGGGAACTGACCTTCGCGGAACTAGTCGAGAGGGTGATGGAAAACGGAGGTTTTCTTCCCCCATCGAAGGTTCTTGAACAGATCCCCGGGCTTGCCTTCCTCTCCCGCCAAAGTCGAGGAGCTGCCAGAGAAGTGCTGATGCTGGATCAGATGGAGGACGCTCTTGCTGGGCGGGAACGGGTCAACCCCGAGCGGTTGAACAGGGGAACGGACCTGGCATATGTGCTTTACACCTCGGGATCCACGGGTAAGCCCAAAGGGGTGGCGATGGTGCACCAGGCCATTTCCAACTTGATTCTATGGCACCTTGATGACAAACGCCTGTCGAGAAAGGCCAGGACGCTTCAATTTGCGCCTTATACCTTCGACGTCTCCTTTCAGGAAATATTCTCCACATTGTGTTCTGGCGGAACCCTGTTCCTGATCTCCGAGGATACACGGAGAGACGCCGGGGCGTTATGGCGTTTTGTGAACGAATACGCTATCGAAAGGCTCTTTCTTCCCTTTGTCGCGTTGCATCAGTTGGCGGAGTTTACAGAGAGCTCTGAGAGTCTTCCCTCCAGCCTGCGTGATGTCGTCACCGCGGGTGAACAGCTCCAAATCACACCCGCAATCGCGGCATTTTTCGAGCGGCTCCCCCGGTGCTTTCTTCACAATCACTACGGTCCGGTCGAAACCCACGTGGCCACGACCTTCACACTACACGGATCGGCGGGGGGCTGGCCGAAGCTCCCGCCCATCGGTCGTCCCGTTGCCAACGCGCGGATCTATATCCTGGATCGCCAAGGCGTCCCGGTTCCCGTCGGTGTCCCTGGTGAACTGCACATCGGCGGCATCGCGCTCGCCCGGGGATACCAGGGCCACCCGGCGCTGACCGCTCAGCGATTCATATCCGACCCCTTCACTTTTCTCCCCGAATCCAGGCTGTACCGGACAGGCGATTCGGCCCGCTGGCTTTCGGACGGAAACATCGAATACCTCGGTCGTATCGACAACCAGGTCAAAATTCGGGGATTTCGTATCGAACCCGGGGAGATCGAATCCGTGCTTGCCGGATACCCCGGAGTCCGAGAAGCGGCGGTCGTCGCAAGGGAATATGGGCTCGGGGACAGGAGACTGCTGGCCTATGTCGCCATGGATACCGGGGCGAATACCGTCGTTTCCAACCTGCGAGACTTCTTGAAGGAAAAGCTCCCTGAATACATGGTCCCGTCAACGTTCACAGTTCTGGAGAGGCTGCCGCTCACCGCAAGCGGCAAGGTTGACCGAAGGTCCTTGTCGGCGATCTCGGGTTCTCCACCCGGTGGCCCCCAAGGGGGCAAGGCGCCCCCCCGGACCCCTGCCGAGGAGATACTCGCTTCCCTATGGGCCGAGGTCCTTAAAGTCGAGCAGGTCGGGATCCATGATAATTTCTTTGATCTTGGAGGACACTCGCTGCTGGCGACTCAATTGATCTCCCGAATCCGGGATGCTTTTTCCCGGGAACTGCCCGTACGCCAGCTTTTCGAATCCCCCACCATAGCGCAGCTCTGCGAACATATGGGAGCCGGCGGACTCGCAGCTACGGCCGGCCCGATCAGGGCGGTTGAAAGGGATGGGGACCTGCCGCTCTCCTTTGCGCAGGAACGACTGTGGTTCCTTACGCAATTTGAAGGCGAAACTGCGAGTTATAATATGCCTGCAGCGTTGAAACTGACTGGGACCCTTGATATTGTCGCATTGGAACAGAGTCTCAATGCAATTATGAACCGTCACGAGTCGCTGAGGACTGTCTTTCCAGTGAAGAATGGTTATCCGGTCCAGGTAATTCAATCGCCAATCACCTTGCCTCTTCTAATCAAGGATCTGCGAAATCTAACAGGAGAAGAGAAGCTCACGGAATTCCAAAGGCTGGCTACAAAGGAAGCAGGGTGTCCGTTTGACCTGACCTATGGACCGCTGATACGAATGACCCTATTCCAACTCGCAAATGAGGAACATGTTTTGTTAATCAATATACACCACATTGTCTTCGACGGTTGGTCAGTCGGCATATTTATTGATGAATTATCGATAAATTATAACGCATTGCTCAATAAAACAGCTCCAGTATTACCGGAACTAACTGTTCAATATGCAGATTATGCTTGCTGGCAGCGGGAGAACCTGACCAATGAAATACAGGACAGTCATTTGAACTATTGGATCTCCAAGTTGGAAAAGGCCCCTGTCGAGGTTCTTCCAGTTGATATATCACCTCCTGAAGTCCGAAGCTACCGTGGTGGGACTGTTAGTTTTGAGATCGATCCGGTCATAAGCCGAAAGCTCCATTATATAGCCCTGAAAGCCGGTGCGAGCTTTTTTATGACGCTCCTTTCAGCCTTCAATGCAATCCTGTTCCGAGTAAGCGGTCAGGAGGATATTGTCATCGGAGTTCCGATCGCCAACCGTAACCGCAAGGAGATAGAACCGTTGATAGGTTTTTTTGTAAATATTCTGCCGTTTCGTACGGATCTATCGGGTAACCCCACATTTGAAGAACTCTTGAAAAGGGTCAGGAAGGTTACGTTAGACGCCTATGCCCACCAAGATGTTCCTTTTGTGAAGTTAGTGCAAGCGTTAAGGCCGGATCGCAAATGGGTCCGTCAGCCCTTGTATCAGGCATCCTTTGGTCTGATGCAATCGAGCATGGGGGAGCCGAGATTCTCCGGTCTGGAGTTGGAGCAGTTGAAGCTATTCTCGGGTATGGCACCATGCGACCTCTTTCTGTCTGTGACGGAGACGGAGAACGGTCTGATAAGCTTCTTCGCATACGATACGGATATCTTCAAGTCAAGAACCATCACGATGCTTGCAGAGCATTTTAAGATGTTCCTGAAAGCTGTCGTGCATGCACCTGAACGTAGTGTCCTCGATGTTGCAATATCAGTAAATAGCGATTTCATGTGCAAAAATGAGACATATAAACGGATTGTGAAAGACGAAATTGAAGAATTTCAATTTTGAGTGATGAGACGTTCGGCCAAACATTCTTTAAGCGTTTAATTTTTTTAAGAGGCACGTTTTATGATGATTGATTGTTTACTTATTGGCTTGAATGACACCAATTTCGAAGATTATGTAGATATGGTACGCTGCATGGGTGTATCTTCAGGCGCATTTAAGGATTTAAACACATCCTTTATCGAATACAAAGGAAAACCCTATCGAGCGTTGGACATTCTAAGCCACTTTTATTTTCAACAGGGAAATGGCGCTATAAGGCCATTTCACAACGCAGATTTTCTGTGGCCGACGATCTTGTATTTAGGGACATATCTTACAAGGAGAGGATTTAGTTTCGATTATGTCAATCTTTTCCAACAAGAGAAACAGAAATTACGGAGTAAACTGGAGCATAATGAGGTTTTGACCGTTGCTATTACCACAACGTTGTATGTTTCATCGCACCCAATACTTGAAATAATTTCCTTCATCAGACAGATAACTAAAAAGGTGAAAATTATTGTCGGGGGACCCTATATATTTAACCTGACGGGAGTGAGAGACCCCGAGTCGGTGAGGGACCAGCTCAAGTATATGGGGGCGGATATCTATGTTATCAGCCAGGAAGGGGAAAAGGCCCTTGTCGATATATTAGGTGCCTTAAAGAACGGCAGATCACTCGACAATATCTGTAATATCGGTTACCAGAAAGACGGTGGCTACGTTGTAACTCCGGCGGTGAGGGAAAACAATCCTCTGGAAGAGAACATGGTTGATTACAGTTTGTTTCCGAAAGAGGATATTGGTGAATTCATTTCCCTTTGGACTTCGAAGTCCTGTCCCTTTTCGTGCGCATTTTGCGGCTTTCCCCAGAGGGCGGGGAGATACGTGTTTCTTGATGTTGATATGGTTGAATGCGTATTGAATAGAATTAGGGATGTAGGAAATATAACAACAGCAACTTTTCTGGATGACACGTTGAACGTTCCAAAGGAGCGATTTAAGAGTATTCTCAGAATGATGATAAGAAATCGATATGGCTTTCGATGGAATTGCTTCTTTCGATGCGACAATAGTGACGAAGAGACCATCACTTTGATGGCGGCTGCAGGTTGCGAGGGAGTGGTGCTCGGGGTTGAATCGGGGAACAACGAAATGCTCAAGAGGATGAATAAGGCGTCAAAAAAGGAAGATTACTTGAAGGCCATCCCTCTGCTGAAACAGGCAGGTATCATAGTATACGCAGGTATAATCATCGGATTCCCGGGAGAGACTGAAGAGACGGCAGTGGAATCGATGGATTTGATCGAGGAGGCTAAGCCCGACTTCTTCAGAGCACAGTTGTGGTACTGCGACCCTTTAACGCCGATTTGGAAGAAGAGGGGGGAATACGGAATAAGGGGTTCGGCCTTCCACTGGTCCCACGATACCATGAATTCTGAGACTGCGGCTGCGTTGGTGCAAGATTGCTTTTTGCGTGCAAAAGACTCTCTTTGGCTTCCGCAGTACGGCTTTGAATTATGGAGCGTTTTTTACCTTATGAGAAGAGGGATGACTTTAACGCAGGTAAAGAACTTCATCAACTGCTTCAACGCGACAATAAAGGAGAAACTGCTTTTTCCTAAAAAGAATGAGATTGGCGACATATTGTGTAGGAGCCTTCGAGAGAGCTGCCAATATGACAAACATGATAAGCCGGATCTGAATCCTGTAACACGATTGTCAGGTTCAAGGTATGCTGCTGCTGAGGCATTTTGGGCGAACGAAGGAAGGCAGCTCGATTCGGTATTTGACCTCGAAGTCATGAGGGACGGCGGTGTGGATTCCTTGGATAGAGAAGAAGAAGTTGTGTCTCTGACATTCTTCGATGGCTTGTTGGATCTGGAAGGCTGTGTTGCGAACGTGAGTCCATGTCAGATCATACTGTCTGCATACAGTGTTCTCCTTTCCCGTCTGTCGGGCCAAGAGACCGTTGCAGTACTCTTTTCAACCAGTGACTGGGAGGAGGGCCATGTGATTCCGATTTGGCTTTCTCCCTCCTGGGATCGAAGTTTTGAGAAGTATGTATTGGATACGCAAGAGAAAATGCAACAGGCAAGGGAGTATGCTCGTTACGCGTCCTATTTTTTCAGTAGCTCTCGATGGATGAAGAAGCAGGGGATACCTGCTACAAGATTCGAGGTAGGATGCGTCCATCATAAGGTGTGCGACGATTTCAAGATTCAGGACCGTTCCGAAGAAATGAAGGAAGCCGCATTTCTCGACAATAGGAAGGCCAAACTGCTTTTGGAAATTTATGAGCAGGGAAAGAGATTTAATATGGTTTTCACCTATAAGGTGGGGAGCGTTGGAGCAACTTCCATCAAAGATGCCGGTTCATCCTTTCTGTCTTTGCTGAACGTGGTTTTGACGAACAAGCAAGTGCTCATCGGAGAGATTGATTTCGCTTTATCGAAAATGGATTATAAACGCGGCGGTTTCGGAGACTCGAAGGAATCTTTTAATTTCTGATTGAATTGGGGCTTGCGGAGGGTTTTATGGAGGGAAGTAAATCAACCCTATTCGTTTTTGACCGAAAACTACTTGAAGAAAGGGAGTTTTGGCTCAAAAAACTGTCGTCAGGGATCGGGGAAACGAATCTTATATTAGACTATCCGAGACCTCCCACTTATCGAGATGAGATAGGTACGGTTGATATTACCATAAACGATAGAGATCGTCAAAGGCTAAGACAACTAACGGGTGACAAGGACTTTTTAGTCTATGTGGTGCTCATGGCCGCCCTGAAGGTCTGCATGCACAAATACAGCGGGAACAGGACCTTGGTTATCGGAAGCCCAGTTCGTGGGGAGGGGGAAGGTGACAATGTAGTGCCCATTGTAGATTATTTAAAACCGAAATCCTCCTTCCGAGAGCTTCTGGTGGATGTCCGGCAAAGTGTTCTCGATGCCTATAAAAGACAAAATTATCCTTTTGATCGTCTTATCAGAGACCTTGGATTAGAGGAAAATCGCAATAGGTTTTCTTTTTTTGACGTTGCTTTGGTTCTCACTAATATACACTGCACATTGCCAAAAATCAGAAATGATATAACAATTGTTTTTTCGAAAAGCGATGATAAAATATCCGGTAGGGTTGAATTCAATCTAGGTTTATTCGATGTTACGAATGTTGAGCGATTTGTCGGGCATTTTACTAATGTTCTCGAGCAGGGGTTAGCAAAGAGTGACTGCCTGATCGATGAGATGGAATTATTGACCCAGGAAGAGCGTTACCAGATTCTTGTAGAATGGAATGATACGCATCGGACCTTTTCAGATGACAGATGCTTTCATCAACTCTTTGAGGTACAGGCGGCAAAAAATCCTGACGCGATAGCGGCTGTATTTTCTGATGGGCTGGAAAGCAAACAGACAGACGGACAGTTGAGCTATGGAGAGTTGAATTATCGATCGAATCAGTTGGCCCGTTACATGTTGGCCCAGGGTGTGAAATTAGAGGAGATCGTAGGGATATTTGTGGAGAGATCATTGGATGTTATTGTAGCGATAATTGGAATTCTGAAATCAGGTTGCGCATACTTGCCACTCGACCCGGATTATCCTCAAGAGCACATAGAATTCATGGTCAAAGACGCGGGCGTCACGCGTATTTTGACCCATGAGTGCCTGAAAGGGAAGTTGGAGTCGGTATTGTCTCAGCGACCGGAAAGTTCGCGACCGAAATTGATTGTTATGGATTCTCAGTGGACTGTCATATCGGGGGAATCCGCGGATAATCCGGTTAGCGGGGTTACCACAGAAAACCTTGCCTATGTTTTGTATACGTCTGGTACCACAGGGAGACCAAAAGGTGTTCTCACATGCCATTTGGGATTGACGAACCTCGCTGAGGCACATGCTCGGATCTTCGGACTTACGCCGGAAAGTCGGGTAATTCAGTTATCAACGTTGAACTTTGACGCATCAGTGTCCGAATTTGGAATGTCTCTATCTTCAGGCGCATCCCTCTATTTCGGACCGTCCGAGAGCCTATACCCGGGTGCGGGCTTAGTGGACCAGTTGGAAAAAAATTCAATAACTCATATTACAATTACGCCGTCGGCGCTGGCTGTTTTACCGAAAAGGGATTTGCCTTCGTTAAAGACAATTGTCGTCGCTGGAGATGTATGTTCGGCGGACGTCGTGAAGCGCTGGGCCCTCGGACGACGTTTCTTCAACGCCTATGGGGTGACGGAGGCGAGCGTGTGCTCCCTTGTTTCTGAGTGCAAGAACGCCGAGGGTAAACCCACTTTGGGTCGGCCCATCGATAATACGCAGATTTATGTATTGGATCGCTGTTTGCATCCAGTGCCTGTTGGGGTCCCCGGGGAATTGTACATTGGAGGACCATGCTTGGCAAGGGGGTATCTTAACCGCCCGGATTTGACAAACGAGAGATTCGTTGTAAACCCCATCGTGGATGTAAAGTCGTGGACGACGCCACGAGGAGGTTCCTTCCATCCTGTCGAGCGACTTTATAGAACCGGTGACAAGGTTCGGTACTCTTCCAGTGGAGAGGTTGAATTTCTGGGGCGTATTGATCACCAAATCAAGATTCGTGGATACCGAATCGAGCCTGGGGAGATAGAAGCGGTCATTGAAGGGCACCCACATGTTAGACAAGGGGTCGTTGTGGAACGTGAGGACCAGCCTGGTCAACATAGATTGGCCGCATATATTGTTTTGGACGGAGATATGGGCCCAGGGGCGGAGGTTCGGGAGAGCAAAGGAAAGGTCTGTGGGTCTCTGGGAGATTATCTGCGGAGCAAGTTGCCGCATTTTATGATACCATCTGCCTTTGTCGTACTTGATGCGCTTCCGTTATCGCCGAACGGTAAGATTGATCGAAAGGCACTGCCCGTTCCTGAAACGGTGACTGATGGGGATAGGGAGGGGTATGTCGGCCCGCGTGACGTGCTCGAAATGAAATTGATACAGATTTGGGAAAACCTGCTGAAGATTAATGGGATCGGGGTCTGTGACAACTTCTTTAAGCTGGGTGGACATTCCCTGCTTGCAGTGCAGCTTATGGCGAGAATCGAACAAGGATTTGATTCGAAATTGCCGATTTCGACGATTTTCGAGCTTCCTACAATTGAGAAATTGGTTGTCCCTATTCGAGAGGGCCGGACTCTACAGAGTTGGTCCCCCCTAGTAATGATCAAGGGTGGGGAAGTTGAAAGACCTCTTTTTTGCGTTCATCCTGGTGGGGGCACGGTCGTCGGCTACTTTGACCTAGCGCGCAGGATGGACACGCAGGTGCGCATATACGGCTTGCAGGCAAGAGGGTTTGAGAAGGGACAAAAACCTGTCTCCGAGCTCCACAAAATGGCTGCGAATTACCTGGAGGCAATACGCACAGTTCAGCCGGAAGGACCTTATTTCTTTGTCGGATGGTGTCTGGGTGCCCGTGTTTCGTTTGAAATGGCTTTGCAATTGCAGCGGCAGGGAGAACGAGTGTCGGACTTGATTTTCCTCGATGCATATGCTCCATCTGTGATACCGGATGACCTCTTGGAACTGGAGGACGCGGCAAAGATGCTGGCTCTCGTGGCTGAGGACGTGCCAGTTTCACTCGATCGCTTGCGGTCCCTCGGGCCCGATGAAATGGTGATGCATGTGCTGGAGGAGGCAAAGAAGGTGAACGTGGTTCCTCCGGATCTCACTTTTGAGGACGGACGGCGTTTTTTCGAGGTCTTCAAGGCAAATGGGCGATTGGCGCATTGGCCTATTTCGCAGGTTTTTCAGGGCCGGATAGTCCTGTTTCGTGCTGATGCGGAGCTTGCCTTTGCATCGAGGCTCACTCAAAGTGAAGACTTGGGCTGGGGTGAGTACGCTTCAAGCGGGGTGGATGTCCATTTTGTACCGGGAAATCACAACACGTTGGTTCGCGAGCCGCACGTCAAGGTCCTCGCTGAGAAGTTGAGCAGGCATTTTAACGAAGCTCGGGAAAAAATGTAGTTTATATCCTAGCTTGTTCGGCCCGGGGTCGAGTGGCAGGGGAAGAATGAGAAATATCACTGACTGTCTAATTATCGGATTCAACGATGTTCAGTTTGATAGTTATGTACACATGGTTGCGTCCATGGGCAAGGATTCGGGCGCGTATAGGGACCTGAAGTTGGCGTTTTTAGAATATAACTGCAGACCATACCATGCCCTCGGGATCTTAAACTATTTCTACTTTGAAAGCAAAGATAAGAACTACAGGCCGTTTCATAATACCGATTTATTGTGGCCCGCAATATTATATCTTGGAACATATCTTTGGAGAAGAGGTTTTACTTTTGATTATATTAATTCATTTCAATTAGAGAAATCAGGATTGAGGGAAAAGCTACTTAGAAATGATGTTCTTTCCGTAGCGATCACCACTACTGTTTACATTACACCGGATCCCATAATCGAGATAATTTCCTTTATCAGGGAGTACAACGAGAAGGTTAAAATAATAGTGGGTGGTCCGTATATTATGAATCAAGCGAGACAAATGGACCCAGGGGGTCTTCAACGCTTATTCAAATATATAGGTGCTGACATTTATGTTATCAGTGAAGAAGGTGAGGCCGCTCTGTGTAATGTTTTAAATGCATTGAGATGCGGTGGTTGTCTGGAAGCGATACATAATATTGCACACAGGGAAGGCGAGGTATATGTTGTTTCTCGTTCATCGAAAGAGGAGAATTCGTTAGATGAGAATATAGTAAATTATAGTCTCTTTCCAAAAGAACACATAGGAGAATTGATTTCTATTGGTACTGCAAAATCATGTCCTTTCGCCTGTGCCTTTTGTGGTTTCCCGCAAAGGGCTGGGACTTACCGGTACCTCAGCGTTGATCTTGTGGAAAGAGCATTGAATGCCATTAGTGATATTGGCACCGTTACGACGCTCACTTTTCTTGATGACACCTTTAATGTTCCACCAAAGCGATTTAAAGACATTTTGAAAATGATGATTAGAAACAATTACGGTTTCAGGTGGAATTCATTCTATCGATGTGACTATGGAGATGAAGAAACGATAAGGCTAATGAAAGATGCCGGCTGTGAAGGTGTCTTTTTGGGTATCGAGTCTGGTGCTGATTCGATGCTTAAAATGATGAACAAAGCCGCCAGGCGTAAGGACTATTTGAAAGCGATCGATGCCTTAAAGAAGGCTGGAATCTTGACACATGCTAGTTTCATTATAGGATTCCCAGGTGAAACATATGAAAGTGTAGGAGAGACGATCCAATTTATCGAAGAAACACAACCGGATTTCTTCAGGACTCAATTATGGTATTGTGATCCGGTAACACCGATATGGAATAGGAGGGAAGAGTACGGAATTAGAGGAGCCGGTTTTAACTGGTCTCATAAAACAATGGATTTCCTTACAGCGTGTGATTTGATTGACGAAATATTTCTCTCTATCGAAAACGCTGTTTGGATGCCGCAATACGGATTTGAGTTATGGAGCATTTTTTATCTGCAGCGAAAAGGGATGTCATTGTCCCAGGTGAAGGCTTTTGTGAGGTGTTTCAATGCGGTTATCCGGGACAAGCTGGTCTCTACGGAAAGAGAGCACTCGGATCCGAGGCTGGTTGAAATTCTTGCGCAGAGCTGCCGGTTCGACTCTGGGATTCAACCCGACATGGGTGCTGTTGAGGCAGTTTCAGGAGCCGCATACGGCGCAGCGGAAACCTTCTGGGCGGGGGAGTTCTGTTCGGGAACCCCAAGGTGCAACATCGAATCAGAGGGGTTTGAGTGCGACGGCGGGGCTTCGGGGGATGTCATGGAAAGGTTGGCCGCTCCGCTGCTAGTTGTAAAGAGTGTGTTGGATGCTGCGAGGGAGCAAAGCTCTGGAGATCTGTTCACGGTCACTTTGGCGGCCTATAGTATTCTCCTTTCACGACTGAATGGCAGAGAAGAGAATGTGATTGTTTCAGCGTCCGAAGGAAGTCATCCCATGGTGGTTCCTTTAAGACTTTATCCGTCTTGGAAGATGAGCTTCCTGGCCTTTGTTATGCAGGTTCGGGAGAGGCTGGCACAGGCCGCGCGACATGAGCGGTATGCCTTTCACATTTTAAGGAACGAGCGTCGGATGGCTGAATTCGGGTGTTCGTGCCCGACGTTTGACGTGGGATATCTGTTTTGCGGAGAGGGAAACGTGCGTGATGGACTGGGAGTCTCTGACCACCCCAGGGTCGTTCGGGGGCTGAAGATGACGCTGGAAGTGATCGAAACCGAGGATGATGCAAAAATTGATTTTTTATTCGACCGAAAGACCCTACGTGCTGAAAGTGTGGAGAGGTTTGGTTCTTATTTGGTGTCTGTCTTGGAACAGGGCGTGAAGAACCCCGATGTTCCTCTTTCTGAGATTACACTAATGCATGACAAAAGGCACCGTCAGATGCTCGCTGAAGGGGACGCCGCCGAAAATTTCCATTTTTAGTCACTGAGCCCGAGAGGCACAAGGAGGACAGGGCATGTTCGGTTAGAGCGGGCAAGCACGTATCCCGGGCAGGTGCGTCGGTCGGGGATAAGTCCGATGCAGTGAAACATATTGGGAGAGACGGAGCCGCGCAGTCGCTTTCCGGGCATGTCTATTCTATGAGAGGGAGTCAATCGTTGTGAAATTTTTTGATATCGCCTTATTCAACCTGTATAGACAGGAATCGACCGTCTCCGGAGCCCCGATAGTCGGCATGGCGATAATCTCGGGCGTCGCCAATGGTTTTCTTTTGGGAATAATCAATGCAGCGGTAAGTGCCGTGTCGAGCACAAGCTTGAATTTCAGATACCTCCTTATGTTTGCCATTGCCATGGCGATCTTCGTTATAGGGAAGAAATTTGCGCTGACAAGAGGGACAATCGTTTCTGAAAATATGATTCGGAAGGTTCGGGTAAGGATCTCCGACAAGATAAGAAACTCAGAATTGTTGTTTATTGAAAGCTTAGGGAAGGCTGAAATTTACACACGGCTTACCCAGGACACGAACCTCATCTCCCAGTCCGCAGCGATTATCATCAATGCCTGCCAATCGGCTATAATGCTGTTTTTCTGCATGCTTTATATCGCTTATCTGTCAAAGGCTGCTTTTTTTGTCTCTATAATTGCCATCGTCGCTGGAGCGTCACTTTATCTGTACAACCGGGAAACGGCTATTACGGAACTGCGCGAAACAATGAGAAAGGAAACGCAATTCTTTGATCTTTTGAATCATATACTTGATGGTTTCAAAGAGTTGAAAATTAATAGAAGGAAGAGCAATCATCTGTTTAAATTTTTCGAAGAGATAGCCATTGCGGCTGAGAGATTGAAAACCAAGACCGCCGTAATGTTCGTCTCGGAGTTGACCTTTTCCCAAATTTTCTTTTATATATTGATTGCGATCAACATTTTCCTGCTGCCGAGATTGAGCCCGAGTCACAGTGAACTCACGATTCGGATTACGGCCGCCATTTTGTTTATCATCGGTCCACTGGAAATGCTGGTTCAGGCGATACCGATTTTCACCAGAGCGAACGTTGCTGTGGAGAACATCTACGAACTGGAAAGTCAATTGGATCGCGCGCGTGAGGCCGCCGGCTCCCAGGACCTGAAGCCTGCCGTTGAAGAGGAGAGAAAGTTTTTCAATAGAATCGCATTCGAGAGTGTGGTTTTTTATTATTGCGACAAAGATGGCACACCGCTTTTCACGGTGGGTCCGATAACCCTGAGTGTCCATCGAGGAGAGATCGTGTTTGTGGTGGGAGGAAATGGAAGCGGAAAATCAACTTTCCTGAAGTTGTTAACCGGCCTGTATTACCCCATTCTTGGTGGCATTCGGTTGGACAATGAGTATCTTGGCAAGAAGACCTATGGAGCCTATAGAGAGCTGTTTTCGATTATATTTACCGATTTTCATCTTTTTGACAGGTTGTACGGTCTTGAGAAAATCGATAACGAGAAAGTCAAAGAGCTGTTGAAATTGATGGAGCTTTCTAATAAAACTGAAGTGATTGGTGATGTTATAACAAAAACTGATCTATCCCATGGCCAGAGGCAAAGACTTGCTATGGTCGTTGCGTTGCTGGAGGACAAGGAGATTTACGTTTTCGATGAATGGGCTGCGGGTCAGGACCCAGAATTCAAGAAGTACTTTTATGAGGTATTGCTAAGGGACTTACGATCCAAAGGGAAGACTATTATTTGCGCTACGCATGACGACCGGTACTTTGATCGTGCAGACAGGGTGCTGAAGATGGAATTCGGTAAATTCGTAGAATGACCGTTCCGCGTGCCTCCTTGGCTGGTGTTATCCAATGGGTGGGGCTTGAAAACAAGAGCCGGCATGTTCAAGGCGTTTGTTTCGTGTCGGCCTTTGGTGGGGGAGGGTTTAGAGGGACTTGGGCCTGTCACCTGAGCCCGCGTCTTTCGGCTTTTTGAGGGACGGAGATTCCGAGGTAGTTTCATTCGGCCCCTGTGTAAGGGAGATGAAACGGGGTCCCATGGACTGTTATTATACCTTGCGCGGCCACAAACTGCGCTTTTTATACCTTCATCCCGGCCCTCTCCCAGAGGGAGAGGGGGATGTAGAAAATCGAAATTTGTGGCCGCGCAAGGTATAGCATCTAGTTTGAGGTGAGTGTATATAATGGGAAAAAGCAAAGCAAAGATAATGAACGGGGTGAAACATAGTGCGCCTCATGTGATTGTTACATCGTTCATAATTATTTTCTGTATTGTCTATTTGTCTAAGAGTATATTCATCAACGTTCACTCCGGTGAGGGTGCTGTTTTGTGGCGGAGGTTCTTTGGTGGGACGGTTACAGATAAGGTGTTTGGAGAAGGCATGCATATGATTTTTCCTTGGGACAAAATGACAGTGTATAACGTGAGGCTGCAGCAAGTTGTCCATGACTTTGACGTGTTGACGAAAAACGGTCTTAGGATTCACCTGTCTATATCTATTCGGTATAAACCCGAATACTTGCTGTTGGGGGTCCTGCATCAAAGGGTGGGGCCGGATTATGCGAACAAGGTGGTCGTTCCTGAGATAGAACAGGTATTGCGTGTGATCGTGGGCCGGCTTGATGCTGAACAGGTGTATAGGACTGAAACGGTTGCTTCTCCCATTCAGAGGGCCGTTAACGAGGGCATTGAACAGGTCGGTCAAAGGTTCATAAAGATTGACGACGTCATCATCAAGGAGGTCGTATTGCCTCCGCTAATCGAGGAGGCTATTTCCTTCAAAGTGCAGCAAAAGCATGTTGCGGCAGCCTATGAGTTCATCCTCTTGAAGGAGCAAAGAGAGGCTGAGAGGAAGAAGATCGAAGCCGGGGGTATCAAAACCTACAACGAGATCGTGAATGTATCCCTGTCCGACCGCGTGTTGAAATGGAAGGGAATCCAGGCAACTTTGGAACTCTCCCAATCAAACAACTCCAAGGTTGTGGTGATCGGAGGCGGGAAAGACGGGCTACCCATCATAGGCAATATACCGATGGAGACGATTGGTGGGTTGGGTGTTTCTGAAGCGGTGGACGATGTTGCGACACCGCCGGATGAGGGAATCGACCATCTCAAGGATTATGCCCCCGACGGAGGCAGCGACGTGAAAGGCCCCCCGGAGGCAACTGGAAGAACAGCCAAATCCGATGTCGAATAGCAAACACATGAGAAGAAGAGCTGGCTGGATAGTTGTGCTGTTGGTGACTGTTTGGCTCAATGCAGCATGTGACCCCTCCCAGAGATTGAGGGAAGAAAGGGCGGAGAATGCAGTTCGGCCTGAAGGCGATATTCTCGTGGGGCTTGTTTTTGGCTCATGGGAACCTCTGGCCATGAAGGGCTCTGATCTGGCCGTCGAAGAGCTCAACAGGAAAGGCGTCATTGGCAGACAAATAAAGACCATTGTATATGACGATAGGGGATCTGTTCGCGAGGGACTGAAGGTGGCAAGAAAGCTTGCACGGAATGCCGATGTCATTGCAGTGATTGGTCATTGGAATTCACATGTTGCCATCGCGACTTCCATTGTCTATCAGGGAAGTGGTATGGTCTTCATCGCTCACAGGGCCACCAACCCGGCGTTAACTCGACATGGCTTCAATTATGTTTTCAGAAACACACCCTCAGATGATGAGCTGGGTGAAGAGATGGCTCGACTTGCCTCTATGAGGGGTTATAGAAAAATGGTCCTGCTGTTGGAGAGGGGCGTCTATGGTGAGGGATTGGGAAGGCTGTTTCATGAAGCGGCGCAGAGCCGGGGTATTGAAATCGTCGCCGCACGTTCCTATGCCCCAGACCTCCTCGATTACAGATTGCTCATTTCCGAGTTCGAGAATAAGAATTTTGACGCGATCTTCGTGAGCGGCGTCCTTCCGGGCGCTGCTCGAATAATCAAGCAATCACGGTCCATGGGGGTCAGCGCTCCTTTCTTGGGGGGAGATGGCCTCGACGATCCGTCGCTGTGGTCGATTGCCGGGAAAGCGGCGGAAGAGACGGTGGTGCCGGCAGTCTTCAGCATCGATCACCCCGCGAGCGCCACCCGGGATTTTGTAAAGAGATTCAAAGCAAGATATTGCGACACCGAACCCGATGTGTCTGCGGCACAGGCCTATGACGCCATGAAGGTATTGGCACGTGCCATTGAAAAGGGTGAGTCGGCCATACCGTTGGTGATCAGTTCCAATCTTCAATTTACCAGGAATTGGGATTCCGTTACAAGCCCATATTCTTTCACTCAAAATGGAGATGTCATTGGCAGGAAAATTTTTTTCAAGGTATTGCGTAACGGAAAGTTCGTACGGTTGGAGGTTTAGTCGATGGTTCTCCACCACTGCTTTGGTAGAGGCACCCCGGATCAGGGCACGGCTGGTTCCAATCTCGTGGCTTCCTCATAGTCCTTCCTCCCCGAAGAATCACGAGCGAAGCCACACCGGCCGTCCGTACCCCCCCCCCCGCCAACCACCCCCAACCACCCCCAGGGACTCGACGAAGAGATCAGGCGGGCCCGACCCCTCAACGATCTCATACGGGAAGGGTTGATCTGACTTTCGCGCCCGCGCCGGTTCCAATGTCGATGTGAGGGAGGGAGGACAGGCCGTGACACGCCGTGACAGGAAAAGGTGCGAAAACAGGCCCGCCGGGATCTAATCAAAGCCTACCAGAAGGCCATCTACCAGGTGCTGCCCTCGGTTCCTCTCATGCCGGCCAACCCCTGGCAAACCGGTCAGCCCCACTGTCTTGGTCAAATCCTCAAACGGATCAAGGAAAATGGGCCACGATCGACTACGAACTGTTCTGCTACGTGAAAAAATCTGCATGAGCAGCATGGCCTTACCGCGGCCCGGATCGCAGGGGAGCTGCCCCCAGATCTCCGGTCAGTGGCCGTGTGGCTCAAGCTGTTCCTGATTTTCTTGTCCTTTGTGCATCGGTTCAATGGTTATTTTCTTGCCCCCAGGACCTTTCCGGCGGCCGCTTCGGCGCTGCCCTGAAACGCCATGTGTTCGATGTTTCTCTCCTTCATGGCTCGAATCATGTTTTGCCCGAATTTTCCGGCCACGACAAAGGTCACCCCCTTCTGAGCCAGAAAGGGCACGAGCGATGCAGCGGCACGTCTGCTGGCCTCTTTGTACGGGTTATCGATAACCCCGACCAAAGCGCCGGCTCCGTCGAATATCAGGAAATAGGGGCTGCGGGCCGCCATGTCGCTCACTTCTGCGGCCGGGGTGTTCCCTTCGGCGGCTACGGCGACCATGCCCTTGTCCTCAGCATAAACCAAGCCCGTTATAAGGAACAGCGGAACCAGAACGAACAGACCCATTTTTTTCATTTAAACCCTCCTTTCTATACGTATCCCAAAGCCAGGATCGGATCCATCCGGGGTGCATTGAGGGCGGGTTGAAGACTCGCCCAAACCGCCACGCCCGTGACAATTGCCCCCGACCTTGACATCCATCCCTGTTGCCGAAAGCTCGGGCAGCAGGATTCCTCAAAGCGGCACGGTCTCCAACAGCGCGGGGTTGGCCAAGAAGCCATGTGATGGGTGGAGTCACCATCCATGCCTTCAAGGGCGTGTATACCTCGCACGCACAAACTGTGCTTTTTGTACCCTCCCTGGGTCCCTCTCCCAGAGAGCGAGGGGGATATGGACAATCGCAATTTGTGACCGCGTGCACTACATGGATCTTTATTCCGGTAAACTGGTGGTCTTGCCTGGCGCCTACGTTTCGCGCAAGTCCAACCTGCTCAGTTTTTTCGGAATGCCTGATTCGGCGTATGGCGGCGCTCTGCGCGTCGACGCAAGATCAGCTTGTCGAGCTCCACTACGACGACCACGGATAGGCCCAGGCCCAGGCACAAGGCCAGTTCCTGCGGCTGCAACGGCACCGTGCGCATGAGCCAGCTCACCTGAGGAACGTAGAGCGCGGAGAGCTGCGCCAACCAAGCCAGTGAAACGGCGCCGAAAAGCAAAGGGTTGTGCACGTGGTTCATGGCTAATGCCGAGCGCCGCAAGGACCGGCAATTGAAGAGCTGGAAGAACTGGAAGCTCACCAGGCTGGTCAAGGCCAGGGTGCGGGCGTGCTCAAGATCAATGCCCAAGGCCAGGGCGCGGTGGAAGAGAAGGACAGTGCCCGCGGATAGAGTCAGGCCTACGAGGACGATGCGCCGCAGGAGCGCGGACGTCAGGATCCCTTCGTTGGGCCGCCTCGGGGGCTGGTCCAGGATGCCGGGTTCTCCCCGCTCGAAGGCCAGGGACATGTCCTGGAGGGCCGAGGTCACGAAATTGAGCCAGATGATCTGCGTGGCGTTGAGCGGCAGGGGCATGCCCAGGACCATGGTGCCCAGGATGGTCAGCAGGATGCCCACCCCTCCGCCCAGCAGGTAAAGGGTCACCTTGCGAATGTTCTCAAAGACAATGCGACCCTCCTCCACCGCATGGAAGATTGAGGCAAAGTTGTCGTCCACCAACACCATGTCCGAGGCTTCCTTGGCCACATCGGTGCCGTTAATGCCCATGCTCACGCCTATGTGGGCCGCCTTGAGGGCCGGGGCGTCGTTCACGCCGTCACCGGTCATGGCAACGATTTCGCCCCTGGCCATATATGCCTGGGCGATGCGCAGCTTGTGGCGCGGGGAGACGCGCGCAAAGACCGAAATCGCCTCCACCTGCTTCTCTAAATCCTCGTCGCCCATGATTTCTATGTCACGGCCCGTGAGAGCCTGGGGCTCCTGGCCCCCGATGCCGATCTGGGCCGCGATGGCCTTGGCCGTCACAACATGGTCTCCAGTGATCATGACCGTGCGAATTCCGGCCTCGGCACAGCCTTGAACGGCTTGAGCCGCTTCCGACCGCGGCGGATCGATAATGGCCGCCAGACCCGCGAAGGTCACACCGTAGGCCAGTTCCTCGGTGAGCTTGTCAAAGGCAATACCGGGAGGAAGTTCCTTCCATCCGAGAGCCAGCACCCGCAAACCCTCCCTGGCCAGTTGCTCGGCCGCGGCCAGCACTTCATCGTGCCTGCACTCCACCTGGGAACGTTCCATGGCGCAAATGTCGAGGAGCTTTTCAGGACCGCCCTTGAGAAACACGATGTTGCGGCCGTCGCGCTTATGCAGGCTCGCCATGTAGCCGCGTTGGGACTCGAAAGGGATGATGGCCACTGTGGGCCATGCTGCGCCTTCCTCTTCGGACCGCAGCCCGGCCTTTTGCGCAACCACGATGAGTGCGGCTTCGGTGGGGTCGCCCTTGACAATGTGGCGTTCTTCCCGCCACTCGATGCTCGACTCGGTGCACAGAAGCCCGATTCGCAGGGCCATCTCCATGTCCGACCCGGGGAGGATCTCCGCGCGCTTTTCGGTTTCGCGCTCCACGAATGAGCCGTGCAGTTCGTAGCCGCTGCCGCTTACGTCAAAGTATTTGGCCATGGAATAAAGGGCCCTGACGGTCATCTCATTGCGGGTGAGCGTGCCGGTCTTATCCGTGCAGATGACGGTGGTGGATCCCAGGGTCTCTACTGCGTGCAGCTTGCGGACGACCGCATTGCGCCGGGCCATCCGCGATACCCCGATCGCCATGGTGATGGTGACCACAACGGGCAGGCCTTCGGGGATAATCGCGACAGCCATGGCCACGGCGGTCATGAAAAGATCGAAGGGTTCCAGGCCCAGCACAAAGCCCAGCACGAATACGAGCAAGGCGAGGCCCAGGATTGTCAGGCCCAGACGCCTGGCGAAGCGATCGAAGCGCTCTTGAAGCGGAGTCTTGACCATGCGCACCGAGCGCACGTCTTCCGCGATCTGACCCATGAGGGTGGAAAGGCCTGTGCCAGTGACCACTCCACGGCCCCGGCCGGCCACCACGATCGTGGACATGAAGGCCATGTTGGTGCGATCAGCGGGGGGGAGGTCGGGGTCCTCCAAAACCGCCGGATCCTTATCCGCAGGCACGGATTCCCCTGTGAGTGCAGCCTCCTCGATCTTAAGTTCGGTGGTGGCGAGCAGCCGCAGGTCAGCAGGCACCCGGTCGCCCGAGGTGAGCAACACCAGGTCGCCCGGCACCAGTTCCGCGCTCTCGATTTGAAACTCCCGGCCGCCGCGCACCACCCATGCCTTGGCCTTGACCAACTGCCGCAGGGCGCGCACGGACTGCTCAGCCCGGAGTTCCTGCCAGAAACCGATGGCGGAATTGATGACGATCACCCCCAGGATGACCGCCGAATCCTTGAAGTGGCCCAGCAGTGCGGTTACGGTTACAGCGGCAAAGAGGATGTATATGAGGGGGTTCTTGACCTGGTCCAGGAGAATCTTAATGCGGCTTGGTTCCACGTCCTGCCCGAGGGTGTTGGCTCCTAAACTCTCGATGCGCGTTTGGGCCTCCTCCGGATCCAGGCCCTGATCGGTGCTCTTCAGCCGCTCCAGAACTTCCCGGGGGTCCAACGTGTGCCATAGGGTGTGCGGGGTGTCGTCTTTCATATCGGCGTCTTTAAACATCGCTTGGGAGAGGAAACCTTCCCCTCCCTTTCAGTCTTTCGATGGCCTTCCAGACCTTAGACCTTAGTCCTTAGTCCTTAGTCCTTAGTCCTTATCGAGTTCGGCCTTTGTCGGGATATCGCCCCGGTCGCATGGGATTGCCTTACTTTTTTCATGGTGTCTATGATTATCTGCTCCGAAACCACCAACTCCACCCCCTCTGAAACAGGAGTTTATATGAAAACCGCTTCACCTCTCCCCCCTTATCCAAGAAGCGGCAAGGGTGGATTTTCGTGCTACGTTGTGCGCGCGCCGGGCGTGGGGGTTAGAATGAAAATCCATCCTCCTCCCCGGAACCCTTGCAAAGCGTAACGTTAATACTATAGACCTGAAGGAATTGATTTTCAATCTCATTGATCCCTTGAAACAGGATTTCGGGTCAAGCCCGAAATGACGGCATTTTTATCTGCACGGTGGCAGGAGGGCGGAAGACGGTCCCATCAGGCAGGCGCAAGTTGTGATCAAGCCCATGCTGCGCGCCTATAACAGGCTCTTGGCAGTCAGCGCGCCCGCCGGGCTTCACAACTATTGGGTCACCTGTTGCGAACAGGCGGCCCGGCCCGCCAATTAACCTTGCCACAAGGTCTGCACTCGGCACCCCGGCAGACACCTTGACTCTCCCTTTTATATGATTATCAATATCGTGACATGATTTTCCTGCCCGATTACTCTTGTTAAAGGACAAAAGCGATGTCCGCGTCGGAATCTCAGGCAGGCTCGCTGCATTCCTGGGCCTACCGGCCCCGAAACCCCAAGGCCGGTCGCTGCTGCCGGTGCGTGGATGCGCACTTCGAAAAGCTCCGAGGGATTTGGGAAGATCGCTATGCCGCCCGGCGGCCCTATGTGTCTGATGGGATCGATCGGTACCTGGATTGCAGGGATTTGCATTGCGGATTGGCCGGCGTGAGATGCATGGATTGCGGCCATGAGTTGCGGCTCCCATTTTCGTGCAAGCGGCCGCGTTTTTGCCCGTCCTATCATCAGAAGCGGGTGATTGAGTTCGGGGAATGGCTCTGCGGGCACGTACTCAAGCATGTCGCCCACCGGGGCAGTGGGGTGTTCAGCATTCCCATGCGGCTTCGCATCCATTTCATGCATGGTTCATGCTGGACCGAAGGCTTGTGACCAAGCTTGGCCGCTGCGCGTGGAAACTGCTCGGTGCCTATCTGACGCAGGGCCTTGATCATCGTTTCGGCCACATCCGACCAAGTGCGGAAGAGTCTTTTTGGTGGACGGTGGCCACCCTACGAAAACCCAATTCCAGCGCGCCGGCCCCTCGCCCTCTGGGAGAGGGCCGGGGTGAGGTGATAAGCTGTTTTGCAGGAAGCGAGTCGATGGGCACTGAGGTTCTGTCGGACTGCGAGGGTGGGCTGCGGCGGCTCCAACCGCCTGCATTTTTCTAAGAATCGTTCGAAAATACTTGTTAGCTTTAGTTTGTCAGATGAAAATCGACAATTGAAGGTGAATCAATGAAGCACTGGGTGGCAGAAAAACTTGTCTGTCCGGACTGTTTGCCGGCAGAATACCGTCTAAAGACCAAGATCAGCAGGCAGACTTGCGACGATATTGTCGAGGGTAAACTCCATTGCCTGAACTGCAAACGTGCCTATCTGATCGCTGACGGTATCGCTGTGGTGCGGCCGGAAAGAACAGCCAAAATCGAAAGCCCCAATAACGGGTATAACGAGCCGGTGATGCTGTCGGCTTACATGTGGAGCCATTTCGGGGACCTGCTCGCCGATCCCCGGGCCACGGACGCCTATCGTGTGTGGTCTCAAAGCTTCTGCCCGACTTCCGGCGACGCCCTGGATGTGGGCTGCGCTGTGGGGCGGTTGACGTTTGAACTTTCCAGGAGCCACGAGCGGGTGATCGGTATTGACACGTCCGCGGCCTTTATTGCCAACGCCCGGGAAATTGTACTGAAAAAACAGGTTGATTTCGATTTGGTAGTCGAGGGCAACCTCACGGAAAAGAAGCACCTTTTTCTGGAAAACGGCTGGCATTTGGAAAATGTGGATTTTCTGGTAGCCGATGCCCTGGCCCTGCCCTTTGCCCGACACGATTTTTCCGGTGTGGCAGCCATCAATGTTTTGGAAAAAGTGCCGGATCCCTTAAAGCATCTGGCGGAAGTCAACCGGGTGCTTCGCAAACAGGCGGCCATGTTTCTGTTTTCCGATCCGTTTTCCTGGGATCCGACCTTTTCGCCGCCAAAATGCTGGCTGGGAGGAAGCAACAACGGCGGCAGCCCGTACAGCAAACGAGGCATTGATACCATGCGCCGGATGTTTGCCGGCGAATTCGGGGTCTTTGACCCGCCCTTTGAAATTGCGGCCCAGGGCGATGTGTCCTGGAAGATCCGGAAAACCGAAAATCTCTGGGAGCACATCACCTCTCAGTTTCTGGTGGGTCGCAGACAAGAAGTTTCTGCCTGAAAAAGCAAAGGAGCATTGGTTTTGAAACAGCGGCAAGCCATTTGCGGTTTATGCTTTCACAGCCCGGGATGCGGGGTGATCGCCCGTCTTGACGAAAATGACCGGATCGTTGGGTTGGCACCGGATCCCGGCGCTCCCCTGGGCCGGGTGCTGTGCCCCATTGCCGGAAGCGTAGAGCAGATCGTCTACTCGGAAAAACGGATCACCCGTCCCCAAAAGCGTGTGGGGCCCAAGGGCACCTATGAGTTCGAACCCGTTTCCTGGGATGCGGCCTATGACCTCATTGCCGAAAAACTGGCTGAAATGAAGGATCAATATGGCCCGGAGGCGGCCGGCTTCTACGCAGGAACCGGGTCCTACGAGCGGTCGTTCAAGGATGCCTTTCAACTGAAGGATTCGGAGATTTATCTGGCTTCCAGCATCTTGTTCCCCTATGGCTCGCCCAATACCTTTGGGGTGGGCGCCCCGTGCTATACTTCTCTGGGGGTGCTGGCGCCCAAGGTCACCATGGGATGCCGGCACATCGACATGTTCTCCGATGTGGACAATGCAGACCTGATCCTGGTTTGGGGAACCGATCCGTCCACGGCTACACCGCCAGCCATGTTCGAGCGCCTCAAAACCGCCGCTGAGGAAGGTGCGGAAATCATCGTGATCGATCCGCGAAAAACCCGGTGCGCCGATTTGGAAGGCAGCCGATGGGTCCCGATTCGCCCGGGTTCTGATGGGGCCCTAGCCCTGGGCCTTTCCCATGTGCTGGTCCGCAACAATCTCTACGACAGGGAATTTGTGGAAAACTGGACCCGGGGATTTGATGATTTTGCCCGGTACGTGCAGGATTTTGCACCTGAGCGGGTGTCCCGGCTGACCGGTATTTCCGAAGAGGCCATCGAGGATCTGGCCGAACGTATAGCAGATGCCGAAGGCGCAACATACATCATGTACACGGGCCTGGAGTACACCAAGAGCGGAGTGCAGAACATCCGGGCCGTGATGGTGCTCTGGGCCATTGCCGGCCAGCTCGACGTGGAAGGAGGGCGGTGTTTTCTGGGCCCGGACCGTGTGTTTCCCCTGCCGGATGCTCATCGGCTGGCCACGCCGGGTTTTGACAAGTCCATCGGTAAGGATCGGTTTCCCGTATACGCCCGTTTCTGCGGGGGTGAACCCCATGCCAGTCTTCTGCCCAAAGCCATTCTTGAAGAAGATCCCTATCCCATCCGGGCCCTGCTGGTGCTGGGGGCTTCCTTGGCCACAGCCTGGCCCAATGCCGCCATGTGGCGGCAGGCCCTGGAGAAACTCGAGCTTCTGGTTTGCATGGATCTTCAGATGACAAGGGATGCGGCCTATGCAGACCTCGTGTTGCCGGCAGCCACTGCGTTTGAGCATGCTTCGTACTGCTATTACGGTAACGCCGTCCGGTATCGCGAGCAACTCATCGAGCCGGTGGGCGAATCCAAATCCGGATTTCAGATCCTCACCGGGCTGGCCGATCGCATGGGCTACGGACACATGTTTCCAAAGCACCCGGATGATCTGTTGGCGGCCATCCTTCGTGAATCCGGATATACCATGGACGAGCTCATGGCCGCAGACCGCAAAACCCTGTCTCTGCAAGAAGCACCCATGACCTGGCGCAAATGGGAGCAGGGCCTCCTGCGAAAAGACGGTCAGCCCGGATTTGACACCCCTTCGGGCAGGTTTGAGGTCTTCTCCGAAATTCTGAACGAGTTAGGCTACGATGGCCTGCCCAAATATGAAGAATCCGATGAAACCCCGGTGAGCCGGCCGGATCTGGCCGAGCGCTATCCGTTGATCCTCGGAACCGGACCGTTCAAGCCCGACATGAAATCGTGTCTGCGGGCCATCCCGGATTTCATCAAGAAATATCCGTATCCGGCCCTGCAGATCCACCCGGTTGATGCCGAAAAACGGAGAATCAAGACCGGTGACGGGGTCAGCATCAAGACTCCCCGGGGCGAGGTGGTCATGCGGGCAGACGTGACCGACCGGATTATGCCCGGGTTTGTGTATGCCCCTGTGGGCGGCGGCGGGCCCTTGGGTACCGCCGAATGGCAGCAGGCCAATATCAATGAGATCACCGATGACGGACAGTATGATCCCATTTCCGGGTTTCCGGTCTACAAAACCCTGCTTTGCGAGGTGAAAAAGAAAAAACGTGTGCGAAAAGGAATGGCCTCGTCGGACCCTAATCTGGGATGTGGGGGATGAATGAAGGGATGTCAGGGGTGAGGGCATGAAAAGCCTGATTTTGTGGACACGCGAGGTATAAAGCCTTGACAAGCTCGTCGCTGCAAGATAGGGGGTTGGAATGGCAGGAGCGTTACGGATGGAGCTTGAAGGTACTCTGCTTGCCTGGCGCAGCTTTTGTGGTATATCTATGCTCATTGCCTCCGTACAAGATTGGTAGATCGATCGATGCACTATGCATGGATGAGCTACAAATACTTTGGATACGAAGTACAGTCGTGTTCATGACTCGATACGGGATTGATCTTGTCGTTACTTCCGGGCTCGAGCCCTCTTTGCACCTATCGGACAAGAGTGCAAAGGAGTGCCAATGAGGACAGGAGGTTGGGGGGGATGTGCGTTACGGGGTTATCTTTGTAAGGCGGAGGTACATGGACCAAATCAGGTCCAGATACTTGACGGGACATACCCCAAGCGATCATCCGCAATCGAGCCTGATTCTCGAATCCATTCCACCCTGCATTACACCATATTGCCGTCATGCAATGGAGAATGAAGACCTATGAGTATTCTGAGAGTAGAGAACCTCAGTGAGTTGTCTGATGAACGACGTGCGGAGATACTGGGCCGTTCCATGACCGACGTGGGCGACGTTTACAGCGAGATGCGTGCCATTGTAGAGGATATCGGCCGCCGCGGCGACATGGTCAGCATAGAGCACTACCGCAAGTACAAGCCTGATATAACGGTCGCCGACATCACCGTTACCGAACAGGAGGTTCGCGACGCTTACGAACAGGTCCCGGAATCGGTGATCGCAGGCCTGAAGCTCGCGGCCGCCAATATCGAGAAGTTCCACAGAGCACAGCTCGAGCGCGAAATGTGGTCCATAGAGATCGCTCCCGGTATCATCGCCGGTCGGATGTTGACCGCCGTCGAGAGCGCCGGGTGCTATGTCCCCGGGGGCACCGCTGCGTACCCGTCGAGCGTCCTGATGAACATCATTCCCGCAAGGGTTGCCGGTGTCGAGTCGGTGGTGGCCTGCACGCCGCCCAAAGCAGGGATGGTAGCGAACCCGGCGACCCTGGTGGCCGCTGACATCGCCGGCGCGGAGGCCGTTTACAAGATCGGCGGGCCCTGGGCCATCGGCAGCATGGCTTTCGGCACCGAAACCATCCCGTCGGTCGACAAGATCGTAGGACCAGGTAACAAATACGTGACCGCGGCCAAACTTGCGGTGTTCGGCAAGGTCGATATCGACTCCCCGGCGGGCCCGAGCGAGGTGTTGATACTTGCAGACGGTTCGCCGGAAGCACGATTGGTGGCCGTGGATCTCCTGGCCCAGGCGGAACACGACCCGGATGCGGCCGGGGTGCTGGTCACGACGTCTGCGGCGCTGGCAGCGGCGGTGGCCGAGGAGCTCGATCGCATTCTCGAGGAGGTAGAGCGGCGTGACGCGATCGAGAGTGCGCTGCGCAACAACTCGGCCCTCCTTGTGGCGGATACCTTCGAAGACGCACTGGCTTTCACCAACCAATACGCCGCCGAACACCTTCAGGTGCTCACGGCGGATCCCATGGCGGATCTGCCCCGCATTCGTCACGCCGGCTCGATCTTCCTCGGCCCATATTCACCTGTGCCCTGCGGGGATTACGCCTCAGGCACGAACCACGTCCTGCCCACGGGCCGGTGCGCGCGCATGTTCAGCGGCCTGTCCGTTGACGATTTCGTCAAGCGTCCCACTTTCCAGTACTTGACTAAGGACGGGCTCGCAGCCTTGCGCAAGACGGTGACCGACCTCGCCCGTGCCGAAGGCCTGCCTATGCATGCCAGGGCCGTCGAGGAAAGATTCGCAAAACCATAGAAGCAGCGGGTGTTCCGCCGAACATCCGGTGTGGCCAGGGGTCATCTGATGGTCTTGTGCGGATAGACTACCTGGCCCACAAGCTTCAGGCAACAGGCGCGAACCATTGTATGCAGGGGGCCCTCGTGCCTCCCCACCGTGATCCTTCGCGTCCGGGAGACAATCGAAGTAAAGGAGGTGTAAAAACGTGTGGAGCGAGAAGACCGTCCGAACCTTTCGGTAAGAAATTCCCTCGCACTGAACCCTATGAAGCCCCTCCTATCATCCCTCCGAAATAGCCGGCTTTTCATGAGCTTTCAGGGCTTGACAATTTACCGCGAGCAACACTAAATGTTTTCCTTTTGCTGTTCGATGGCCTACTTTCCGGCTTCGGGTTGCCGAACCAAAGACTCGGCTTTCCTCCATTTTACCTCACCATACCAGAACGCATCTAAAACCCCTTGTTTTCAAAGCATTTCTCACGGTCCCTTTTTTCTTGACTTACTTTTTGATACCCTGATATTTGCTTTCCAGGTTGGAAATGCGGTTGGAAAATTAAGTTTTTGGGTTGCATGTGGCAAAATGGGCTGACGGGCTATAAAGTTTTCGGGTTTATCATCAAAGGAGGTCGGCGACATGAGCAGCAAGCGGATAAAAACCAGTTACTTAGGCGTCTACTACAGGGATGTGAATCGCATCGGTGGTAAAGGGGTGGAACGAGTGTACTACATCACTTTCAAGAGGGACGGGAAGATGATCGAAGAGAAGGTGGGCCGACAATATGCGGACGTCATGACTCCGGCGAAGGCTGCAAGAATCCGGGCCGAACGCATCGAGGGCAAACGTGCTTCCCGGAAAGAGCTTCGAGAGGCCGAGCAGGCACGCAAGGCGGCCGAGGAAGGCCGATGGACCATTGCCAGGCTATGGGCCGCATACCTCACGAACAATCCGGACTTGAGGGGCGTGGTGGCCGACACGAACCGATTTGACAAACACTTACTGCCTGAATTCGGGGACAAGGAACCGCACGACATCCTTCCTCTGGATGTGGACAGGCTCCGGCTCCGACTCCTGAAAGAGAAAACCCCGGCGACGGTCCGTAACGTCCTTGAGCTTCTTCGGCGTATCGTG
>ENA-OSEO01000635-OSEO01000635.1-sediment-metagenome-genome-assembly--contig:-NODE-635-length-84543-cov-8.841439_pt1 | contig 84543 bp, 74 predicted proteins | sample MGYA00237883_ERZ534232 | MGnify/ENA metagenome assembly ERZ534232
AATCTGCGGATTCAGATTTTTTTGAATGTCAGTTTCAGCTATGGGAGAAAATGGTATATTTATATCGGGTATTATAATTTATGGTAGTAAGTACTACACAAAAGAATATAAGGGAAAAAGACTGGTTAAAATTGAACTTTCAAATTTTGTTGGTGAAAGCCTTTTTCACCTGGTAAATGGTACAAATAACAGCAAACGAATTATTAAACTGCAAAGAAACACAGGTGAAAAACATATAGTTGAAATTCAAAGCTCTGAAATGAAATTGGAAACATTTAAAACAATTCTTAAAAGTAAACAGTGTTCATTTTTGAGCAATACACTACAACTTGAGAGAATTTTTGTAAAATGGATGGACTATGAAATTCAGGCCAATATTATTGAAACCCTGGGGTGGAACCGGGAACATCAAATTTATGCTTTTGCCAATTCTGTTTTTACAACTGAAGGGAAGTTGATTAAAGCGAATGATGTTGGCATTGTCGATGATCCGGATGATGAAAATAAAAAATATTACCTGCCGGCATTTGGTATGGCACACATCAATAATCCGGATTATGAAGGTGAACGAAAATTTATTTACATCGAGGGATCATTAAATTTTGAACAGTGGTCTAAACTTTATTATAAAGCTTTTGAAACCAATGGTGGAATCGCGATCCTTTTTCTAATACTTTCGGTTTTTTGGGATATCGTTTTCGACCAGGTGGGATTCTTCCCGTTTCTTTTTTTATTTGGAGCTTACGGAACCGGCAAGACAACATTAGTTGAAAATTTACTCAGACTCTTCGGGAAAGATTATATCGGAATTCCTTTAAATAATGCTACACAAGTAGGTTTATCGCGTACCATTGCCAACCGGAATAATAGTATATTTTATTTGAAAGAATATACCACTGAGACTGATGAAAGCAATCAGGATTTATTATTAACCGCATACGACGGATCAGGTCGCGCTACTGGTATAAAAAGCAATGACAACAAAACAAAGGTTGCTCAGGTAAAATCTTCAATTATATTAGATGCAAATCATTTGCCAACTCAAAAAACTGCTGTTCTTTCCCGCATGGTTTTGCTAAATTTTGAAAATAACCAATTCAGCGACAGCCAGCGAAAAGCTTTCGCACAGCTGAAAAATTTGCATGATAAAGGTTTTGGCAAAGTGTTAACAGTAATAATGAATCATAGGGAATATTTTCAGAAAAAATTTAAAAAAACCTTTGATGAAAACGTGAAGGAACTTAGGGAAACTATGAAAGCAGATTTTGATGAACGAACTTTAAAGCATGTGGCCCTGTTACTCACACCGGCCAAACTTTTAATTAAAAAACTAAAATTCCCATTTACTTTTAATGAAATTACCATCGTTGTTGTTGATAATGCCATTGAGCAAAACCGATTGCTGAAACAAACTGATGAAATTACTGTTTTCTGGACTGCTTTTGCCTGGAGTGTAAAAAATGGAACCCTGATCCGGTATGTTAAGGAAACGGATAACAAAAAACAGAGCCACTACAATTTAAAATGGGATGAATCCAGGGAACCAATACTTCAAATTAAAATGCCTAGCATATACCCTGAATATGTAAAATACTGCAAAAACAACGGGCAAAAGTTTTTGGATAGTAACAGCCTCAAAATGCTGCTTACTTCAAAGTCTTATCAGCCTTTTATTCCAAATTTACAAAAGAAAAGAGGCGACGCTTATACTGATTTTCATTTCGGGTCATGTTACCAATTTCAGCTTATAAATTCGGAAAATGTTTTTTTAATTAATGAAGTAGAGATAAATATGTAAATACTGTAAATATTGTAAATATAAAATACTAACTATATGATTATCAATTCAAAATACATTTACATCTCATTTACATCATTTACAATGATGCTAATTAACATATTGTTTGTATGTAAATATTGTAAATATGCCCAAACAACAGATAACCTGCTGAAATTCAAATCAATTGCTGCAAAAAACGGTAAAATTCATATTTACATGGACGTTATGGTAAAGATATTGATTTTCAGGTTTATACAAATTTTCATTTACAATATTTACAATATTTACAGGTTATTATATACCCCAAAGCTCCACCAAAAAATTAAGACATGAAAAATCAATCATATAAAGCACAAAAGTTCAGTTTTTTTAAAGCTCCGGTAACAAATGTAAATCCTTACCGGGAAATTACCCTGAAAAATGTTTATCAGCTGTTAACCGGCCACTGGTTGGAAGATAGCACACACCAATTGAGGGCAATAAACGATAAAGACGAAAACAGAAAATTCAAATCTGACCGTTTACCCTTTGTTACTTTTTCAGGTACGTTCACCCAGCGCAAAGAAGAAGCCTTAATCAAACATTCCGGTTACCTGGTATTGGATTTTGACCACATTAAAACACCACACCAATTGAAGCTACTACTTTTAAAAGATAAATATTTTGAAACTGAACTGCTTTTCACTTCACCAAACGGAAGCGGCCTAAAATGGGTAATTCATATTGATATTGACGATAAATATAATCATGGCCAGTGGTTTACTGCAGTATCAAAATACATCAAACACACCTACCAAATTGAAGCAGATAAATCTGGCCGCGATGTTTCCAGAGTATGTTTTCTATGCCAGGATCCGGAGGCCTTTTTGCATCCCAGTCATGGAAAAATGATTATGCACTGGCCAGAAGAAATAAACCTGGTTGAAAGGCAAAAATTCAATCCAGAAAAATGGCTGAACCAACCTAAAACAAACAAAAACAAAAACCATTCACCAACAGATAAAAACCTTACCCGGTTACAATACCATGTTGAAGTCATTCTCCGTAGGATCGAAAATAGCCAATTAGATCTCACTTGTAGTTATGAAGATTGGCTAAAGCTTGGTTTTGCGTTCGCTGATGAATTCGGTACTGCCGGGCGGAACTACTTTCACCGTATAAGTAAATTTCATCCAGAATATGATCCGGACAAATGTGATGAGCAGTTTGATAAATGCCTGAAACGCGGCAAATCAGGAGTTTCTATTAAATCTTTCTTTGCTGCCGCGAGGGATTCAGGAATAAATATTAAAGTCTAAAAATTTTAAGATATGCCACAAAAATATTATGCAAAAATATTATTGAAATATTCAGGTAAAAAGGGACAAAAATGCCTGATTGCAGTAACGACCTTTGGATCTGATGAATCAGAGGTCAGGGAAAATATTGATCGAATGATACAGGTTTGGCAGGATATTAAGTATTATGAAGTTTTAAAGATTTGCACACATCCAATAATCCTCCAAAAATATGTTATCGTAGCCATTTTGAAATATCCAAATGGCTCAGCCAAAGAGATTAAATTGAACACCAGAGCAGAAAACAGAGCTGATGTTGAATTTTTTTTTGAAGCCCTGTTGCAAGATTTTAAAAATGTAGTATCCAGCCAGATTGTTAAAATAGAAAAAAGCTATTAAAATGGAACAGAACATAAAACAATTAAGAAGTAAGGCGTCTGGCCTGGGAAAACAGGCTGCAGCATTGAGAAAAAAATTGAAACATACGAAGGATGCACGAAAAAGAATTAAACTGAAAAACATGATTTATAAAATTTCTTTATCCAGGTCTCAATTATTACTTTTTATCCGCACCGGGAAACCAGCCGGATATCAGTTAAATTTACCGGTTAGTTCACCACCAGTCAAAAAAGCGATATCCGAAACAATACGCAAGAAAAGTTCATTTAAAAAACCATTAAAATCGCAGGTAATAATTTCAACCAAATCCAAAACAAAAGATTCTTTGAAGCAAAACATAAACAAACATACAACAATACAACAGCCAATTCCACAAACAGGATTTACTCAGGCACCGGCCGGCAGTCTGGTTGGTGCCTTTTTGACAAAAATAATGGCTAAATCCCAAAACATTTTTGTAAAAATAAGAAAGTTCTTTTCCAGAAAACCTGTTTAACAGTAATAACTCAATCAGAATGAAGCAAAAATTAAAAGCAATGAATGAGATACATAGACCAGTATTATAGAACATTAATGAATTCATAATGAACAAAGAAGAGGAAATTTTATTCCATAAAAAGCAAGCTGAATTTTGTACCTCTATAATTGAGGGAATATTGGCCCACAACAAATTATTTGAACTATATATAAATATGAATCCGCTGGGTCATATTAGCAAAATGGATTTATTGCTGGACACGGCAAATGAAAATGAATTTTACATCCAGTCTTTTTCAAAACTCTATAAGCAGAGTGAAAAATTTCTTCTGGATCATGGAGTTGATCCTTACGGGCCAATGACCGAAAAGGAGAAAGAAGAATTCCGGATACTTTATCCGGATCCATACCGTTTACGATTTCCGCCATGGATACGGATACCTATAATTAATTTTTTTAAATCATTAAAATTTAAAAGTTATAAAAAAAAGGAAAATTGATTTATCGACTATGTACGGCATTCAACAAGAATCCCGGTCAATACCGGGATTCATTGTTGTTATTCCTGGTTAGGTTAATTTAAAAAAATTATCAATTCAAATTTAATTATTAAATTAAAATAAAGGCTATTTATAAATCCATTTTTTAAATTTTCAATTGGTTGACCAAAAATAAAAAGTTAAGAAAGGGACTAACAAAGTATAAAATTTTTTAAAATGAAACAACTTAAACTTATCAGACTACCAGTAATTTGTAATTCCGGAGGAGATCTTTCCAAAAACTGGTTTATTGAATTTTATGCCCGTAATCCCCGCACCGATAAAATGGAACGTCAGCGTAGTTATAAAGGTATTAATAAATACCATAATTATAAAGGACGCATGGCTGCTGCAGAAAAAATGAAGCAATATTGGACTGATAAACTTAAAGCCGGATGGTCCCCATTTGTTGATAGTTCTGTAATATATGACGATAACCTGGAATATCAGACACATATTAAAAATTACAGGAAAATCAAATCAACAAATGGGACCTTAAGGTTTTATGCTTCAAAATACCTGGATTCGATTAAAAGTGAAGTTGATGCTAAAACAATATCTACTTACAGGAGTAAGTTAAGGTTGTTTGATGCCTGGCTGGAAGGTGAAAGAATTAGCCATGCTGATATTTCTGCAATTAATCAGGGAGTACTTACTAATTTTATGTATTTCTTGATCAATGAAAGGAAATTATCAAAAGTATCTGTTGATAATTACAGGATCCTGATCAGATCCCTTTTTGAATACATCCGCAAAAATAAGGATAGAAAACTTTTGATCAATCCTTGTTTTGACTTGCCTGTAACAAAAAGGATTAATGATTCAGCTGCTTATCCGATTTATGAGGATGACATTACAGTTTTTAAAGACTATATTTTTAAAAAGGATCCTCAGCTATGGCTTGTTATTTCTTTTGAATATTATTGCTTTCTCAGGCCGCGAAAAGAGATAAGGCTCTTAAAACTGTCGGATATTGACTTTGGCAGGGGTATGATTCATATACGTGAAGAAATAGCGAAGACTAATAAGAGGTGGGTCACTATTCCTAAGCCATTTATCCAGTTAATGAGGGAAACATATCAGTTGCACACATATCCGCGTAATTTATATGTTATAGGGAAGAAAGGAATTCCCGGGCCGGATCATGTAAGCATTAATAATTTAAGTAACCGTTTTGTCAAATATCGCAGAGAACTTAATATGCCGGAAGTTTATAAGTTGTATTCCTGGAAACATACCGGGAATATTCGGGCCGATAAAGCCGGGATACCCAGGCAGGAAACACAAATCCAGAATGGCCACACCACAATTGCCACCACTGAGGGATATATGAGAAATATAGGAGTTATTGTAAGTCCTAATATCCTTAATAAGTTTCCGCAATTATGATTAAAAACTCAGGTATCTATATCGCGCTATATGAAAGAGGACTTTTAAGAGGATAATATCTGATTTTCAACTGTATACGTTTTGTCCTTTACTTTTAAAACCCTGGCATTTACATTTATGCCAGGGTTTTAAATTATAATAAATGACAAAACAAGAAATAAAAGATTCGCCGGCCATGAATGAGATAATTTCATTCCGGGTACCTGTTCACGTTCACATTCGGGTTAAAGTGATAGCCGGGGAAAAGCAGCAGACTATCTCCAGCTTTATGCGCAATGTATTAAGGGGATCAATTGCGGAAAAACCAGAGGATAAATGAACAAAGTTGCCATCATATTTCCTGCATTTTCCGCTATTTTTTCCGCAAGCCGGATAGGGCGGGCTCCCCATCCAATGGCATTTAAGTGCCTTATTTTTGGAGGATCAAAGTTTATATTACTAAAATACAGACTGTTATAAAAATATAAATGACATTTAAAAATTAAAAAAATAAGGCACATGGGAACCCAGATGAAAGTAAAATATGGCAGAAAATTTAAGCAGTCAGATGAATTTGAAAAAATACAAAATCAAATGCCTGCAATATTAAAAGAAGTGGAGATTGAGAGGAGTATTTTGATAAACGCTGTAGGTATATCAGAAACCACACATTACAGAAAAATGAAGTTGCGGAGGTATTCAGCAGAGGATATCATTAAATATATGTTGGCGATAGTAAGAATACAAAATAAAAACAGTATAAAAGAAATAATTTAAACTTCAGATAATGGCAAAAACTTATACACGCAGGATTAATCTTTATATTAATGATAAAGAAGTCCGCAATGATATTGCTTCAATAAGAAAAGAATATTTAAAAACTACCAGTCAATTATCACGAATGACAGTTGGCAGTAAGGAATATAACACTCAATTAAAAAAAGCAGGTCAGTTAAAATCAATTATTGATCAACACAATAGATCACTTCGCGAAACAGCCAATGAATGGAATAATAGTACCAAAGCTGCAAAAAGGAATGAAGGGGTTTTAGCAAAAATTAAAGGAGCTGCAGGCCAGCTCTTACCAGCTTTTGGCTTTGCGGCCATTATTGGCGGAGCAATTAAAGCAGGTAAGGCCCTGTTTGATATGTACATGAATACGGCTAAAGCCAGGAAAGAAGCCGAACGTTTAACAGGCTTAAGTGGTAAACCTTTGGCGGATTTCACGGCCAGTGCCCAGGCAACAGCAAAAACTTTTGACCAGGATTTCAACCAGCTTTTGGTTGGTGTGAACTCTTTTGCTCAAACAATGGGGATTTCAGTTGAGGAATCTCTAAAAAAAGTAAATGAAGGTTTTTTAATTGGTGCCGATTCATCCGGTGAATTTTTGGATATTATCAAAGAATACGGGCCACAATTTAAAGCTGCCGGTTTATCAGCTGATGAATCCATTGCACTGATCAGCCAGCAGGTCAGATCCGGAATTTACAGTGACAAAGGTATTGATGCCATCAAAGAAGCAACGATCAGCATACGGGAAATGACACCGGCCACACGCGCTGCAATTGAAGGGATCGGATTAAGCTCCGCCACCATGCAACAGCAATTACGCGATGGGTCTATTACCGTTTTTGATGCTATTCAGCAAATTAGTAACCGCCTGGCTGAATTGCCGCCCCAAAGTACAGAGGTGGGCACTGCCATTGCTGATATATTTCGGGGTGCCGGGGAAGATGCTGGGCTGGAATACATTACTATGCTGGGAACCGCTGAAATGAGCCTGGAAAAACTGAAAGCAGGTGCCGGGGAAAATGCTATTGCCCAGGAAAAACTTTTGCAGGCAAATCAAAAACTGAAACAGGCCTGGAGCGAACTAATGGGCACCGGAACCGGAACGCTGGATGCAATCAAAGCTTTTGCCATTGATTTAACAGCAACCGGAATTACAAAGGTTTCCCAGGGTATTGCTGATATAAGAGACTGGTTTATCCAATTGTATAATGAGAGTTTACCGGTAAGAGTAGGGTTTCAATATATGATTGCCAGCTGGACTACAGGGTTTAATTTGGTAAAAACAGCCCTTCAATCTCTTTGGCAGCAGTTAAAATTAGGTGGTCAACTTATTAAGGCAATTCTTACTTTTGATTTATCCGGTATTAAAGATGCATTCCAGGAATATGGTAACAACATGCGTTCTGCGGTTGTAAACAATGCAGAACATGTGGCAAATGCCTGGAAAAATGCCTGGGAAAACACACTAAAAGGAGAACTGAAACCGGTTAAACAGCGGGTTGAAACTCAAATTACAACTACCGCAGGAACAATCATTCCGACAAAAACACCAAGCGAAAACAAAGGGACCGGTGAAGGATCAGGCGCCCGGCCACCAGGTGAGGCACCTGCAGAAATGGAATCAATTGCTGATCCGCGGATAATTGCAGAGCAAACGTTAACAGAAACAGTTCTGGAACAAAGCAAACTTCGCCAGCATGCACTGGATACAGAACAAGGAGCAGCACAACAAAGAGCAGCCGCTGAGCTTCAGTTACAACAGCAAAAAAAGGATGCTTATTTATCAACGCTTGACACAATGATTAGTGTGTTCGGTGAAGAAAGCAGAATAGGTAAAGCCGCATTAATAGCTAAACAAGCTTATGCAATTGCAGAAACAATTATAAATATGGCAAAAGGAACAGGAGAAACGGCTGCATCTGTTCCCTTCCCGGCAAATATTCCTTTAATCCTGGGATTTGTTGCCCAGGTGGCTACCCTTATCGGGACAATTAAGAGCGCGACCGCGAAAACGAAGGGTTTTATTGATGGCGGGTATACTGGTACAGGAGGGAAATTTGAGCCTGCAGGCATAGTTCATGCCGGTGAATATGTTATTCCGCAAGCCGGGGTTAAAAATCCTAATTTGCGGCTTCTAATTGATTATATGGAATTAGCCAGGAGAAAAAATCAGTTATCTCAGATTAATTTAGAGCCTGTCTTAAATGCAGTTAAAAGCAGACCCTTTTATTCAGGTGGATTTACAACACAAACAGAACTATTACAACAGCCAATTATTAAGCATCAAGAAACAATTAATAATACTACCGGATTATTAATTGCCACTACAGTAAAAGAGCTTAAAGATGAAATAAAAAGACTGCAGAAATGGAGACCTACAGTTTATACTGAATTAATTAAAAGAGATATAGAAACCTTAAATTCCATAGATAAGCAAAGAGGACTATAATAATAATAATTTAAAATAATATCATGCAAAAAAAGGAGTTTACACCACAAGTGATCGGCAGGCCTGATCCCAGAAAAAAAGCAAATATCATTAATGCTTACACTGAAGTATTAAATGCAGCCTGCAGTCTGCAAATGGCAACTGAATACTGCTTAAGAGAAGTGGAAGGTTTTGGTATTAACTTTTTCCTTGAATCTTTGAAAGAAGGTACTGAAATATATATCAGGAGAAAATTCATTGAGCTAAACAAAGTGAATATTCCCGGTATATCCACTGAAAAATTAATGCAAAGTGATCTTCTGGATATAGAAGATATTGACCATGCAATTGGAGAAAGGCGTACATTTGACATAGCCTGGGACAAAGTACAAAAGACCGGATTTATTTATCCATTACGGAAATTATATGTGAATGAAGATATAGGCTGGGACCTTACACCGGAATTCCACAAAGAAGTGGATAAAGCTGCTTCCAGATTTACGGAAAATGACGATCAGAATTTAATCCTGACAATTGTAAAAAACCTTTGCGATGCATTGAACGATCTGGATGCACTTGACATTTTGCGATCAGCGCACGGCCCGAATGAAATTCACAATATTTCAGATTTCGTTGAAATTGATAAAAATGATCCGGAGGGGCCCTTTATTATCTCAGATATACTATTCTATCAGCACAGACTGAGAAGATTCAGGGAAAAACCAAATTTTAAAAGAGAGAAGAAAACATACAAGGATTTTATTGAATAAGAAATTTTCGTCTTTTTCATGCTATAGTATATTTAGCCTGCCTGTTATCAGGTGGGCTTTTTTATTCAATTTTTTTACCAATTTTCCCTTAGTCTCTCTAAATATTCACTAAAAAAGACCTAACTTATTATAAATCATGCCTTTTCAGTACCCGGGGCGGGAATCGAACCCGCACGATATTGCTACCACTGGATTTTGAATCCAGCGCGTCTACCAATTCCGCCACCCGGGCCTTACTCTCCATTAAAATGGTTTGCGAAATTAATTATTTAAAGGGAATTGGCAAAATATTTCCAAATTTTTAAACTAATCTAATTTTCAAGCTGTTTCAATTAGTAATTGTTTTATTAATTTAGTAATCAACAATGATAGCAGAATATGATAAAGGAGCAGGACAGAAAATTATTAGAAAAAATCAGGCAGGGCGACGAAAAAGCTTTTGAAGTTATTTTTCATCGCTTCTACCCTGTCTTATGCTCCTTTGCGTCACAATTTACTAAAGATGATAATATTGCTGAAGAAATTGTACAGGATTTTTTTGTCCGACTTTGGGAAAAGAAAAATCTTATTTCAATAGAATCTTCATTTGAGAATTACCTGTTTAAATCGATTAAAAATCAATGTCTGAATTTCCTTGAACATAAGAGGGTTAAGCAAAAAATGATCGATAATTTCCCTTCAAAAAATATTACTCATCAAACAGATGACTTCTCTTTTTTTGATTCAGATCTGATTCACAAAGTTGAAGAAAGCATTGCCTCACTTCCAAAAAGACGAAGAGAAATATTTTTACTGAGTCGTGAAGAGGGGCTGAAATATTCTGAAATAGCAGAGGTGATGAATATTTCCATTAAAACCGTTGAAACACAAATGGGACTTGCACTCAAGACTTTACGCAAGAAATTAAAAGGATTGCTGTAAAGAGACCATAAAAAATTCTCAAAAATTCTAAATTTTCTTAAGGGTATTTTCACGGAATCTTGTCTTATATATGAAACGAGCATTATTGTAAATCGCTTAGGAGTATGATTAAAACATATGCGAGTTCTCCATACTGAAGGCGGGATAAACTATATGATACCTTTGAAAAATAATACAACATGAAAGTCCCTGATGAAATCATAATTGCTAAATATCTTAATAACGAAGCCTCTGACAAAGAGCAACATGAGATTGAAAAATGGATTAACTCATCGGAAGAAAATTTTCAGGAGCTTGGAAAATATAAGCTTATCATGAAAAATTCCGACATCATTTTCCACATGAAACATTTCAATGCATATTCCGCCTGGAATAAAATAGATAAGAAAATTAATCCGCATAAGACTCAGGTGAATCAAAAGAGTTTGATATACAATCTTATTCCTGCATTTTATAAATATGCTGCTCTCATTGTTATAGTATTGCTATTAGGATTTTTTGGTTATAAAATTATTAAGGATAACCTTTTCCCTGTTTATAGTGAAATCAGTTCAGGTGATGAACAAAACTATAATGAATATGTTCTTCCTGATGGTTCAGTAGTTGTATTAAACGTAAATACAACTCTTAATTTTCCTAAACGCTTCAGTGCGAATATCAGGGAAGTATCTCTCTCGGGAGAGGCTTTCTTTGATATTAAACCGGATCCGGGAAAACCTTTTATAATTAATGCCGGAGATGCCCTGATCAAAGTATTGGGTACATCATTCGATATACTCGCCTATCCTGATAATGAAACATTGGAAATAATAGTTGAAACAGGCACTGTGGAGATGACTAGTAAAAACAGTGGAACCAGCAATAGTTACAGAAATATTTTAATACATCAGGGAGAGAAAGGAACTTTGTTCCAGTCCGAAAATAAACTTGAAAAATCTCTAAATAAAGATGCTAACTACCTCGCATGGAAAACACAAAATTTAAAGTTCGATAACTCAAATCTTGATGAAGTTACAGCTTGTCTTGAAAAGATTTATCATGTTGATATTGAACTTCAAAATGACAATTTAAAGAGTTTAAAGTTAACTGCAGAATTTGAAAAAAAACCGGTTGAATTTATCCTTAACGTTATAAAACTGACATTTGGGTTAGAATTGACAAGTACCGGAGATAAATATATTTTTTCAGAACAAAAAACAAACAATGAGTAAAATAATGAATGGTACCAAATTAAAAATTAAAAATTGGCTGAGTGAAATTTATTTAAACAAAAATACCATATATATGATTATTTATAAGTGAAAAAGGATACAGTTTGGAGAAAGAACAAAGCTGAAGATCATTAAATGTTGAACGAGAGTATTATAAATGAAGGAAACAATGAAAATTATTAAACAGATGAAACGAGCATGTTCTTTTTTAATCAAAAATAACACAAAAAAATATGATTAAAATAAGAATATGCGAGAGTGAGGAACGAACGGTTCTATATGTTCTCAAATTTTTAATTAATTTATTAACAAGTAATTACAAAATTTTAAACAGATGAAAACACTAGTAAAAATACAGATTATTGTGATCATGGTATTGATGTCCGTCGGACTTTTATCAAAATCCATGTATGCACAAAGACCTGAAAATCAGGCTTTAGACCAAAATATCAGTATTTACGCAGAAGATGAACCTCTTTCTGATATTATTGAGAAAATTTGTAATTACCTGAATATTGACTATTCATATAATGCAAATATTGTTACAGATAAAAAAGTAAGCTTAAATATTTCAAATAAGCCCATAAAATTTGTCCTGGATAAACTAATGAAAGATTTTTACCTGCTTTTTGAAATTGAGGATAATATTATGGTAGTCAGGGACTATGTTCCTCTCGAGGAGAGTATTGATTATGAAAGGAGTTCACATCTTTTGCCTGGTACAAACAGGGGTTTTCTTATAGATGATCCTAAAAAGAAATATATAACCATTGATTTTAAGTCTGCCAGTAACCTTATTATAATTCCGGTAAGGATAAACGATTCAGATACGTTAAATTTTATCCTGGACACAGGAGTAAGACTACCAATCATCACAGAATTGCCCTTTGTAAATAAGTTAAACTTAAACTATCTGATGCCGGTTACTATTAAGGGCTTAGGAGAAGACCAGGAGCTTACTGCTTACCGGTCCGGAAATAACGTTATCAGTCTTGCAGGACTGACGGCAAGAAACCAGGAGGTCCAGATGATAATTGATGAAAATTTTCAAATTTCCCATATGTTGGGTATTCCTGTTCACGGACTTATTGGATTTAACCTGTTTAAAGATTATGTGGTAAAGATCGATTATGCTCAGGAAAAGCTTACTCTTTACAGGCCTGAACATTATAAGTACAGAGATCGCCAGAGAGATATAATCTTACCCTTACATCTCGAGGGTAATAAACCATATGTCCGTACCAGTATTGTGACTGATGATTTCCGTGAAGTGCCTGTTAAATTGTTGGTTGACACGGGAGCCAGTGATGCTCTGTGGTTATCTGAAAAATCAGATGAACGTATAGAATTACCTGAAAATCACATTGAAACATTTTTAGGAAGAGGCCTGAACGGTGATCTTTTTGGCGTTAAAGGTAGAATTGACGGAATCTGGGTTGGCCCACTTGTCCTGTCAAGACCTATTGTTGCATTCCCTGAATCTGAGTTAATTGAGCAATTGATTTCCCAAAACGACAGGAATGGAACACTTGGTGCTGAAATTCTAAGGCGGTTCTTAGTGACTCTTGACTATAGAAATAGCAGACTTACTCTGCGGCCAACATACAGAATCAATGAAGACTTTAATTATAATATGAGCGGGATGGAAGTAATTAATCCGATGCCGGGATTACCAATTTTCACAATAACGAATATCAGAGTGGATTCTCCGGCCTATCATGCGGGATTAAAAGAGAATGATCAGATTCTCTCCCTTAATAACAGTCATCATCAATCACTTGAACTAAATGATATTAATTTGCTTCTTCAAAGCAGAGAGAATAAAAAAATACGGATTAAAGTACTTCGTGACGGAGAAGAATACAAGACTTCATTTGAACTGAAACCTTTATTTTAAAATATTTAAAACTGAAAAGAAAAAATTTTAATATTGATTTAATAATCAAGCATTTACATAATCCTCTCAGAAGTATGATCAATCCAAAAAATCTTGGTTTTTTACTTTTGGGAGGATTATTATTTTTCAACCTGGCTTCATCAGGGCAAGAACAAATGGGTTCGGTGTTTGAGAGACAAGTTTCGATTTACGCTCAAAATGAACCTCTTGGTACTATATTAAACCAAATTGGCTGGCAGGCAAAGGTGTTTTTTTCTTACGATGCCTCATCAATTGAATCGAATAAAAAATATAGTATGGAGGTCACAAAAAAATCATTATTCACCGTACTACATCTGATTTTTGATCCCGATACATTTAAACTGACTGAGTTGGAGAATCAAATAGTGATTACCAAAAAATCTACACTGAAAGATACCTCTTTAATAAACCACCCTCGTGATGTAAAATACTTTTTCTTAAGGGGAAAAATCCTTGATTCAAAAAAAAGAGACCCTCTTGTTTATGCATCCATATCATTAAAAAACAGACCTTTAGGAACAATTACAAATAGCGACGGAGAGTTTCTCCTTAAGCTTCACCCTGATTATATTTATGATACTCTGGTAATATCTTCATTGGGTTATGCACAATCTTATCTCCCTTCTTATCAATTACTTGATGATGATATAATATTTCTTGAACCTGTTTCAATACGTATTGGTGAAGTTAAGGTTACTGCAATCACACCCCAAAAACTTCTGGAAAATGTGAGAGAACGAATAGAAACAAATTACTCTTCATACAGCTGGTTAATGCCGTCCTTCTACCGGGAAACAGTACAACAGGATGGTAATTATATCAATGTTTCCGAAGCTGTGGTTGAAATTTTAAAAGCTCCTTACAACAATACTGCCAGGGAAGATGTTGTACGTTTGCAGAAAGGTAGACAAAGTCCTGATTTACAGCCTTTTAAATGGTTAAGCTTTAAACTCCAGGGAGGTCCGTTTACCATAACGAAACTGGATATTGTGAAAACTAATGAAACTTTCCTGGATAAAGCTTATGAGCACAACTATAAATACGATATAACAAGAGTGATACAGTACAATAACAATCCTGCTTATGTGCTGGAATTTGAACCTGTTCCTGAAAATGATTTTCATGGTTATACAGGTAAAATGTATATTCATCGTGAAACTTTTGCTATTTTATATGTTAATTTTGGATTTAACAGAAGTGGCCTTAAAAAGGCTGCCTCTGTGCTTATTAAACGCAAGCCCCATGGAGTAAGAGCAAGACCTTCATTTGTTCAATATGAAGTAACCTATAAACAATACAGGGGTAAATGGTATCTGTCGACAGCAAGGGCATCTGTTATAATTAAAGTCAGGAGTCGAAGCGATGACATAAACTCAGATTTTCATAGCAGGTCGGAACTGCTGGTCACAGACATTGTTGAAACTGACCTCAGGAGATTTTCACGTGATGAGTCAATCAGACAGCAGGACATTTTTGTTGAATTGGTAAATGATTATGACCCCGGTTTCTGGGAAAACTACAACATTATCAAACCTGACGAAGATCTTCAGAATGCAATTCGTAATTTTTCTTTGGAAAACTACAAATAAGATTTATCTTAATTACAAGCATCCGCTGTTTACGATTACCTGTTTCAGGTTCTGACAATTTTCGTTAATTTCGGGAAATATTTTAGAGATAGTTATTATCATGGAGCAATTTTCTACAAGACAAAATAAAATTTCGCGATTAGTACAACGTGAAATGGCTGATATTTTACTGAAATTAAACAGATCAAAATACCCGGGTAAACTTATTACTGTTACTTTAGTAAGAGTAACAAAGGATATGAGTATTGCAAGGATATATCTAAGTATATATCCATCAGAGTTTACTCATAATATATTAAGTGAAATTAAAATAAACAGCAAGGCAATCAGAGGAGAACTGGGCAGAAAAATTGGAAAAAGTGTACGAATAATCCCTGAATTGGAGTTTTATATTGATGACAGTCTGGATTACATTGATCATATAGATCAACTATTGAAAAAATAATATATGTAATTTAAATCAAACGTATTTAGAAATAAAACTGGTGAATTTACCACTCTTCATAGCATTACGGTATTTATTCTCAAAGAAAAAACAGAATATAATCAATATCATTTCTGCTATATCTGTTACTGGAATTATAGTAGCTACTGCAGCTTTAGTAATCGTACTCTCTGTTTTCAATGGTTTTAGCAGTCTGATCGAAACCTTTTTCAGTAATTTTGACCCCGATCTGAAAATTACGCCTTCGCAAGGAAAGATGTTTGATCCTTCTGACTTTAATTTTAATGAAGTTAAAAATTTAACAGGTGTTATACATTATGCTGAGGTTATTGAAGAGACAGCCCTCTTAAAATATAATAACCAACAGCATCCTGCAATTATAAAAGGTGTACCTTCCAATTATGTGGATTACACGAATATAGATACTCTCATTGTTGACGGAGAGTTTGTTCTGGAGAAGGATGGTATTAGCTATGCTATTGTTGGTCAAGGAGTTGCTTATAATCTTGGCCTCGGGCTGTCATTTATTGATCCTTTACGCATTTTTGTTCCCAAAAGAGGTTTTCAATCATCAATAAATCCTGCCCGCTCCATTAATTACAACTATATTTTCGCTTCTGGTGTTTTTTCTGTTTTGGAAGAAATTGACTCAAAGTATATAATAGTACCATACAGATTTGCTGCAGATTTATTTGAAACTAAAAATGAGGTTTCTGCAGTTGAACTGGGACTGGATAAAGATGTTAAACTGACAAAGATTCAAAGGGATATAGAAGAGATACTGGGCACCGGTTTTGTTATAAAAAATAAATATCAGCAACACGACCTCATCTATAAAACAATGAAGTCAGAAAAATGGGCGGCATATCTTATACTTGTCTTCATTTTAATCGTGGCTTCTTTTAATATTCTAAGCAGCTTATCTATGTTAATAATTGACAAACATGAAGATCTGTTTATTTTAAGGAGTATGGGGGCTTCATCCAAATTGATAAGGCAGATTTTCCTGTTTGAAGGATGGCTTATCTCAATTTTCGGAGCAATAACAGGTTCACTTTTAGGAGTTCTGGTCTGCTGGCTACAAATAAAATTTGAATTTGTTACATTACCGGCACACTCTTTTATAATATCAGCCTATCCTGTTAAAATTATATTTTACGATATTTTTTTAATTTTAACTATGGTTTTTACTATAGGATTTATCGCTGCCTGGTACCCGGTGAAATTTATTTCTCACCGGTTCATCTTTAATGAAGACATTATACCACAAAAGGATTTCTTAACTAAATAACATAAAAGTGAAAGCAATTGTTAAAAAAAAGCCGGAAAAAGGAATCTGGATGGAGGATGTTCCAATTCCTGAATTAAGACCAAATGATGTGCTTATAAAAGTCAAAAAATCAGCTATTTGTGGTACTGATCTCCATATTTATAAATGGGATGAATGGGCTCAGCGGACTATTAAAACTCCTGTTATAATTGGTCACGAATTTATGGGTACCGTGGTTGATACCGGATCAGAAGTAGACCGGGTGAAAATAGGAGAACGAGTAACAGTGGAAGGTCATATTTCCTGTGGTTTTTGCAGAAATTGCAGAAGAGGCAGACAACATATCTGTGACAATACAATAGGAATTGGGGTACACCGTGATGGTGGATTTGCTGAGTATATTGCTGTCCCGGCAAAAAATGTTTTACATGTCGACGTCAGTATCCCTGATGAAATTATGTCTATCATGGATCCGTTGGGAAATGCAACACATACCGCCCTCTCTTTCCCTTTATTGGGAGAAGATGTTCTTATAACAGGTATTGGCGGGCCTATTGGAGCTATGGCTGCAGCAATCTGCAGGTTTGCGGGAGCACGAAATATCATGGGTACAGATCTTAATGAATACCGAAGGGGCCTTGCACGAAAAATGAAAGCTACAAGAGTGATTGACCCGACTAAAGAGAGTATCAGGGATGCAATGGAAAAACACGGAATGGTGGCAGGATTTGATATAGGACTTGAATGCTCAGGTTCTCCGGTTGCATTTAATGAACTTGTAAACCATATGTATAATGGAGGAAAAATAAGCCTGTTAGGAATTCTTCCCGGTAACACCCAAATAGATTGGAATAAGGTAATCTTCAAGGGATTAACATTAAAAGGTATTTACGGACGGGAGATGTATGAAACCTGGTATCATATGGAAATGATGCTTACGTCAGGATTGGATATTACTCCAATTATTACACACCGTTTTAATGCAGATGAATTTCAAAAAGCATTCTCAATTATGGAGGAAGGTAATTGTGGAAAAATTATATTAGATTGGGAATGAATGTTTTACACGAGTGTTCCACGTGGAAAAATTTTGTTTTCTAAAAATAAAAGGAAAACTTATGCAAAAAGGGATGGTGGTTAAATCAACAGGTAGTTGGTATGAAGTAATTTCTGAAAACGGTGAAAAATTCATTTGTAAAATAAAGGGCAATTTCCGTATCAAAGACATTAAAAGTACCAATCCGGTAGCAGTTGGAGACCGTGTTGAATTTACTATTGAAAAGAGTTCCCAAAATATCACTAAGAACACCCCGGGATGGATAACGGCAGTGGCCGACCGGAAAAATTATATCGCTAGACGCTCCCCTAATCTTTCAAAACAATCACATATTATTGCAGCCAATATAGATCAAACCATATTGGTAGCGACAATTGTAAAACCGGTAACTACAACAATATTTATTGACCGGTACCTTGCTTCTGCTGTTGCATACAGAATTCCGGCAGTATTAGTATTCAATAAAACAGATATTTATAGTCAGGAGGAAAAAGACAAACTGCAAAGTATTATTACTGTCTATGAAAACATTGGCTATCCCTGTATAAAAACATCTGCAACAATGAATATTGGCATAGACAAATTAAAAAACGTTTTAAAAGATAAAATTAATGTTATCAGTGGACATAGCGGCGTTGGAAAATCGTCATTAATAAACCTTATTAATCCGAATCTCAATCTTAAAACAACATCCATATCAGATATGCATAAAACAGGAAAACACACAACTGCACATACAGAGATGTTTGAATTACCTTTTGGAGGTTACATTGTAGACACTCCCGGAATTAAAGGATTTGGTTTGCTCGATATGGAAAATTGGGAAATATCTCATTATTTTCCTGAAATTTTTAAAATTTCAAACAATTGCAAATATTATAATTGCACACATACCCATGAGCCTGGATGTGCAGTAAAAGAGGCAGTTGAAAAAAATGAAATAGCTCAAAGCAGGTATATTAGTTATCTGGGAATGCTTGAAGAAGATGATAAATACAGAAAACCACATTAATTATAAAGTGTCAGAATGGAAATAATTATAAATTAATTTTGCCTTATGTATTCCTAACAATTCTTCCAATTCAGATAATTCAGCATGTTTAATGTTAGTTACCGATTTAAAGTGAGTCAATAGCCTTTCAACACTCTTCACCCCGATACCATCAACATTAAATAAAATGGAGGAGGTCATACTTTTAAGCCTTTTATCACGGTGAAATGTTATCCCAAAGCGATGGGCTTCATCTCTCAGTTGCTTAATAAGTTTCAATGACTCAGAGTTTTTGTTTAAATAAAGTGGATTGGGATCGCCTGGAATAAATATCTCCTCTAACCTCTTTGCTATACTTACAACAGAAACTTTTTCTCTGATATTTAATTTATCAAGTGCCTTAAGAGCTGAAGAGAGCTGTCCTTTTCCGCCATCAATTATAATAAGTTGTGGCAAGGCTTTATCCTCTTTAATTAAACTCCTGTACCTTCTGAACACAACTTCCTCCATTGATGCATAATCATTAGGACCTTCAACAGTTTTAATATTATATTGACGGTATTCTCTTTTTAATGGCCTGGCATTCTTGAAAACAACACATGCAGCAACAGGATTGCTTCCCTGGATATTGCTATTATCAAAACACTCTATAACATTTGGAAGAACAGGTAAATTTAAATCCTGCTGCAAAGTTTTTAATATCCTGTCTTTATTGACTTTTGCTTCATTATGAAGTGCCTGTTTCTCTTTTTCAAGACGAAAATATTTAGCATTTCTTGTCGAAAGATCAACAAGCTTTTTTTTATCTCCTTTTAATGGAACATTGAACTTCAGGTCTTTATAAGGATTATCTATTCTAAACGGGAGGAGAATCTCTTTCGCATTACTAAATATTTTTAAACGTATATCCACAATGCCTGCCAGTAAAAGATCTTCTGCGGTCTCGTCCATGCTCTTTTTTATTTCCAAAGTATAGGTCTGTATTATGGCACCATTTACAACTTTTAAAAAATTTATATAGGCATATTTTTTATTCTGATCTATGGAAAAAACATCCACATCCTCTATTGATGGAGACACAATAGTAGACTTACTCTGATATCTTCTTAAAGATTCAAACTTTTCTTTAATTAATTGTGCTTCTTCAAATTTGAGATTATTCGATAAGTCATCCATTAATTGATTCAGATATTTAATAACTCCTGAGATATTTCCTTTAAGAATATGAACAATTTCATCAATACCTTTATTATAATAATCTTCGCTAACTAAACCTTCACATGGTCCTGCACAGTTACCTATATGATACTCCAGACATACTTTAAACTTCTTTTTTTTAATATTTTCCCTGCTAAGATGATAGTTACATGTTCTAAGCTTATATTGAGATTTAAACAAATCTAATAAATTTTTAACCATATATAAATTTGTATAAGGCCCAAAGTATTTAGATCCATCTTTTATAAGATTTCTTGTTTTGAATACCCGGGGAAATGATTCATTTTTAATACATATCCAGGGATAGCTCTTATCATCTTTTAAACGGATATTATAACGAGGTTGATATTTTTTTATGAGATTATTCTCAAGCAACAAGGCATCTTGTTCACTCTCCACAACCATATATTTTATATCAAAGATATTTCTCACAAGGAGCTTGGTTTTTCTACTATCTTTCCGATTGGTAAAATACGAGGATACGCGGCTTTTTAAATTTTTTGCTTTTCCAATATAAATAATTTTATTATCAAAATCGTAGAATTGATAAATACCAGGACTTGTTGGAATAACTCTGATAAAATCCTTCAAATGTTCATTTCTGCTATTTTCTCTATTTTTAATCAATTTATTCCGGATATTTAATAACTATATAAGGATTATAAGTTGAAATAATCTCTTTAGCTTCAGATCTTATAAATTCCAAGTCACAAACAAAATTGAAATAAATCTTCTTTACACCTATCTTATTGACAATTTTTAGGACAGCCAATGCAGTACCTCCGGTTGCAAGCAAATCATCATGTATTAAAACAATATCATCATTGTTCAGTGAATCAGCATGTAATTCAATAATATCATTACCATATTCTAATACATATGTCTCACTCAATGTTTTCGAGGGAAGTTTTCCTTTTTTCCTGGCAGGAACAAAACCGGCATTCAATATATTTGCAAGCGCTCCGCCAATAATAAATCCTCTTGCATCAATTCCTATAACTTTAGTTATCTTTTTGTCTTTGAATTCACCGGCAATATTATTTATCAAAGCATTAAAAGCATAACTATCTTTAAGAAGGGTTGTAATATCTTTAAAACTTATACCCTCTTGAGGAAAATCGGGTACTACTCTAATGTAATCCTTAAAATTCATTATTAAAAATTAATGTTCCACGTGAAACAATTATCTTCCAAGCATAATCAATAATACATTTATGTCGGCAGGAGATACTCCGGATATTCTTTTGGCCTGACCAATTGTTTTAGGTTTAATTTTTGAAAGCTTTTGCCGTGCTTCCGTTGAAAGTGACTTTAATTCAATATAATTAAACTTATTTTCAATATTGATATTTTCAAACTTCTCAAGCTTTTCAGCAATAGCTTTTTCCCTGGCAATATATCCATCATATTTAATGTCGATTTCAGCACTCTCTATAATTTCAGATTTTCTCCAGAAATCAAATTTATTAATAAAGGTCTTTAAAGCTTTAATATGAGTAATAATATCATTAAGATTAATCTGAGGTCTCGCAACTATCTCTCTTAATTTAACTCCCTGTTTCAAAGGAGTTGTTTTCTGATCCAGAAGAAACTGATTAATATATTGAGGTTTAACACTATAGTCATTTATAAAATGTACCAGTTCTTCAACATACCTTCTCTTGCAGTCAAGCAGCGTTTTTCTTTCAGAGGTCACTAATCCCAGTTCTATACCTTTATCAGTAAGTCTGAAATCTGCATTATCCTGTCTGAGTAAAATTCGGAATTCAGCCCTGCTGGTAAACATTCTGTATGGCTCATCCACACCTTTTGTAACAAGATCATCAATTAATACACCAATATATGCTTCATCTCGTTTTAAAGTGAATCCTTTACCATAGTTAAAGCATTTCAAATGAGCATTAATTCCTGCGATTAATCCCTGTGCACCAGCCTCTTCATAACCTGTTGTTCCGTTAATCTGCCCTGCAAAAAAAAGATTACTAATAATTTTTGTTTCAAGAGTATGATCCAATTGTACAGGTTCAAAATAATCATATTCGATAGCATAGCCTGGTCTGTATATTTTGGCCTTTTCCAATCCCGGAATCTTTTGCAAACCTTTATATTGAACATTCCATGGCAGTGATGAAGAAAATCCATTTAAGTAATATTCCTGAGTATTTTCTCCCTCAGGTTCCAAAAATAGCTGATGTTTGTCCTTTTCACTAAAAGTGACAAGTTTAGATTCAATGCTGGGACAGTATCTTGGTCCGATACTTTGGATTGTACCATCAAACATTGGAGCAAAATCAAAACCTTTTCGCAACTCTGAATGAACAGCAGGCGAGGTATGTGTAATCCAGCAAGACCTCTGTTTTAATGATGATTTTGTGCCTGGAAGATAAGAAAAGGAATATTCACTGTTTTCACTCTTCTGTTCTGTCATACTGCTGAAATCCACGCTTCTGCCATCTATTCTTACGGGAGTTCCGGTTTTAAGTCTGCCAGATTTAAAACCATGATCAATGAGCTGCTCAGTTAACCGATATGAAGCTGACTCTCCTATCCTACCTCCCTGCAGCCGACTTTTACCAATATAAATCAGTCCGTTTAAAAAAGTGCCATTAGTTAGAATAACACAATTTGAAGAAAATTCAACACCAATTAAAGTTTTTACACCCCTGACAACACTATTTTTTATAATAAGTTCAACTACAGTGTCTTGCCATAAATCAAGATTATCAATATTTTCAAGTGTATTTCTCCATAACTCAGAAAATCGCATCCGGTCGTTTTGTGACCGTGGACTCCACATGGCAGGTCCTTTAGAAAGATTTAACATCCGAAACTGAATCGTGCTACGATCTGATATTATTCCCGAATAACCACCTAAAGCATCTATTTCCCTAACAATCTGCCCCTTAGCTATTCCCCCCATTGCAGGATTACAAGACATCTGTGCATATTTAGTCATGTCCATTGTAATTAACAGTGTCTCCGATCCCATGTTGGCAGCAACTGCAGCAGCTTCACATCCGGCATGACCACCCCCTACTACAATAACATCATATTTAATATTCATTTTCAAAAAATCTTTAAACCTGCCTCTCCAAGATAATAATTTTCTTTATTCCGCATAGTTTCCTTATCTTCTTTACTTTTATCTTCATATCCACACAAATGCAAAATACCATGAAAAATTACCCTGATAAGCTCCTCCTCAAAACTGATTTGATACCTTTTAGAATTATCTTCTATCCTTTCTATACTAATAAACAGATCTCCGGATATATTATTTTCTAATACATAATCAAATGTAATAATATCTGTATAAAAATCATGCTTTAAAAACTCACGGTTAATTTTTAAAAGGTATTGATCCGAACAAAAAATGATACTTATGTCGCCAACTACGCCCGATTCCTTTTCAATGAGGTCTTTAACTCCTCTTTTTATTTTATTTTGGGGATAATTAAAAGGATCAATGTCACTAAAAAAAAATTCAATATTTTTCACCTGAATGAAATCTTAATCTTTATGCAGCTGCCACTGTTTTTATACTCCATGTGATCACATAAAGATTTAATTATATGTATTCCCCTACCCGACTCTTTCCTGATATTTATAGCTTTTGTCGGATCATCAATCATTGAAGGATCAAAGCCCTTCCCCTCATCAGTAATTTCAATGTTCATTGAATGTAAATTACATCCTAAACATATTTTAACAGTCTTGGTAACAATATCCTTATTTCCGTGGTGAATTGAATTAAGAATTGCTTCAGAAACACATAACAAAACCCTACTAAATTTATTATCAGGAAATTGATATTTCTTGAATATATCCAACAAAAATGCTTCAACATTAACTAATTCACTTTTGTCAGATTTTATTAAAAGTATTTCTGAAAATTTATTCACTTAATTATTGCCAAACCGGTTAATATAATCTCTGTATTTCTTATAATAAAAATTAGTCAGTTTGTGAGAGTTTCTGTTCAAATTTTCAATGATTACATCTTTTTCTTTTATATATTCAAAAAACTCGACAGGATAACTGTAAAAGTCATCCGCTAACTTTCGTTCTCTTTTATCATCAATATCTCTCTCCATTTCCGCCTTTTCAGCCTCAAGGAGTCTTGTTGTTATAAGATTCTGTCGTGATATCATCTGAGAATTAATTTTTTTACTTATCAATTCCCTTCTGTTTTGCTCAAGTAATCTATCTATTTGTTGCATAGCGTCTCTGGCACTGTTCCCAATATTACCCTCATTCATAATGTCCCTTAACATTTGCTGCATCATTTCATGTTGCATCAATAATTCTCCGTATTTATCTGTATCAGGGTTTCCACCTTTTAATTGTTCAATCATCTCTTCCAGTTGCTTTCTTATATTATCGGAAGCATGTTTAAGAAGATTCATACCTGGCTTGCCGCCTGGTTTCTCGCATTGCTGATCACCAGGTTGAGCATTAGCAAGCTGTTCTTCAAGATTTTCCAATGCTTCATTCAACATTAAAGCCAGATTATTGGTAGAAGTAATAACATATTGTTGACTGGTCATGGCATTATTAAACAGTCCTTCGCTAATTTGATCCATAACCTGTCCTAAATTAAAATCGATGGCCAGCAACTCATTATTAACCATTGCTGTAATTTGAGGAGTTCTTTTTGCAAGTGCATAAAGTGAATCCTTAACCACCTTTGTCTGGTCTATTATTCTCTTTTGTCTTATACTTTGCTGTCTTAATCCTGGATCCTTTACATTTATCCCCCTCATATTTTCCAGGATATCCTCCTGCTCAAATGAAATAAAAATGAGGTTACTAAGAATTTGTCTTAAATTCTCAATGTTCTCAGCATGCTGTTCAATTAAATTTGAATCAAGCATTTGCTGCATAGAGAAAGCAAGATTTTCTAATTTTTGGGAAGTGTTTTTCATGGAAGCACCTGACTTTCTTCTGTCCTTTTCTTTAAGAAAACTAATACTTTCTTTTATAGTATTATCAATATCTTTAAACTCAATACTGAAATCATCAAAGTTGAAGGGTTTTTCAAGCTCATTATTTATCTCAAGAATATCACGAAGCTGATTCTGTATTCCGGATAAATTTTCTTCATGATCAAGAATATTTAATATAATATCTTCAAAATTTTTCTTTTCGCTGATATCTTCTGAATAACTATTCTGTTCACCTGACATTTTATAAATTTCATCAATCAGAGATTGTAACTGTTGCTCAATTTTCATTTTTTTTAGCATCTCGAGGTTACGGTCTAACTGTTTTTGTAAATCATCGTAACTCATTTCCATCTTATTGAATAGCCGGTTAAGAGATTTACTATCAAATTCTTCTGCCAATTTATTAAATTCTTCCAGCAATTTTTTCAATTCATCGGTGAATATCTCATCCAGCAACTGCTCAATCTGTTCCTGTTTTTCTTTAATATTTTCTCTTTGTTCACCGTATGTATTTGAAAAATTATTTAGCATTTCATTATCCGACTTAATCTTGTCATAGAGCTGTTCAAGTTGACTCTGTCTGGAAATTATATCATTAACAATCTGTTTCTTCTCCCAATCAGAAACATTTGAATCCATACTTTTAATTCTCAAATCATTTATATCATTTCTAATTTCACCAGCTAATTCCATACTTTTGTTGATCATATCTTCTATATCCTGAAACCTTTTTTTCTCTTCTGCTAAAATTTCATTTTCATTAGGAATTTTGACTGTATAACTATCAGATGAGGTGGTTTTGAAGTTATTAATTACATCATTATCAGTAACAGTAAAATAGTATGTTATATATCCGGATTCCGACTGAATATCTGCGAAGTCAAAACTGAAATAAAACTCATGATCTTTCAAATTTCTCACAACAGGTATATTTACAGAAGAGTCAGTATTATTAATGTTATAGTGAAAATCCAGGTCTGTAAAACCATAATCATCAACAATCAAACCCTTGAAAAAATACCTGGTCAATTTAGTCGAATCATGAATAACAACAACATTAATTTCAGGATAAATATCTGGTATAACATCAATTGAATAAGACAAAGTTAGTTCAGGTTCTGTAATATCATTTTTAATATATACCTGATAATTGCACGATTTATAAATAATATTTTCATTTTTAAAGATATGGCCTTCTTTTGATGAACCTGTTTCACTCGAATCAGAAAAAGAAATATATAATGAATCTATATCAATACCTTTAAAATTCCAATTTACTTTACTACCTGCAGGTACCTGCAAATCCCCTGAATTCTCAAAGGTAACATCAGATAATTCGGTATATGCGGGTGGATATACATCAACAGTAAAACCCTTTATAGCAGGAGATGGAAGTAGCTCAAGATAATATTCATCAGATTTGTATTTAAGATCTGTAAAATAAAAACTGACCGGATTGATGACTGATGAAATCTCATATTCATACTTACCATTTAAAGAGTTTTTCATCATATAATTATTACCTTCGATGTTAATATAGACAATCTCAGGTAATTCAGATCCCTCACATCTAAGTATAAATTTGAATGATTCCCCTTTTTTCACCTGAAAATGATTATTTTCAATCCGAAATGAATAAGGAGCAGGTTTTTCAAAATTCTCTTTATAATGCACAATTCTGTAAGTGGATTTGGTAAAAACAGAACTGTTTGCCAAAAAAATTGATATAGATATTAAAATACTGATGATAAAATAAATTCCAATATATCTGAGATCTTTGTATCTCACTGCGTCTTTAAAATTAAAGATGCTAATCTCTTTAATTTTTTGATCTATGCTTGCATTAATAATTTCAACCGAATACAAATTATTTGAAATTCCTCCTAATTCGATAATATTCAATAATTTATCGTTGATTTTAGGAAAATGATCCTGAATGAGATTGGAAGTATCTTTCACATTTAAAGGATTCAGAACATTTAAAAGCCTGAGTACCGGGATAAATATGAAATGAACAAATAATAGTATACCAAAAAAAATAAATCCGTAAAAAAGAAAAGCTCTGACATCAGAGGGAAGATAAACCAAAAATTCTGCAACAGAAAAAATTGTATAAATAGTAATCAGAAGAAAAAGTGATATTATGGTACCTTTTGCAATTCGGTAACTGTAATACTTATTCCTGAAAGACTTAAGTTTATCAACAAGTATGTTAAAATCTTTAGTCATTAAAATTATTTTCTTATTATTCAGAACTTTAAAAATACATATAATAAGAGTAACTGTTCAAAACTTATTAAAAAACAAAAATAATCTTTTATAATAATACTTGCATTTTAAAAAAGTTCATTCAATACAATTTATTAGTCAATGTGTAAAAAAAGAACTAAATAATTTTGATCTTTTTTTACACAAATAATAAACTGTTAATTAAATTAAAAGTTTAGAGAGGTTGATGTTAACACATGTTGAAAAGTATATTATTACATTGATTTTTAATTCATTAAATTTAAAAAGTTATTCAACAATTATAAAAAATATTTAAAAAGTTTATTAAAAAGTTTTTAGAAAAAATAATTAACACAAATAAACGTACCATTATCACAATCATTAAGTATTATTTTTGTTTTAATAATATAATATATACAGTTTTGAAAATTTTAATAATAGATGATAACATACTAAATCAAAAAGTGGTTAGTTTTCACCTGAAAAAACTGAATTACGAAGTAATAGGAGTTACTAACTCGAAAGAAGCAATGGATGTTTTTAAAAATCAGTCAATAGATCTGATTTTTATGGATATAATGCTTCCCGGTAAGAATGGATACCAGATTACTTCAGAAATAAGAGAATATGAAAAGACTACAGGTAAAATGATAAATGTCCCCATTGTTGCATTAACAGCAAATACTCTTGATAATGATATGGACAGATGTCTGGTTGCAGGGATGAACGATTATATTTCAAAACCTTTTACTGCTGATGATTTATACAGGGTAATCAACAAACTTATTATAAACCGGGAATGAATGATTATATAGATATTAGAAATAATAAATTGCCTGAAAATGAAAGGGAACTGGATATAAGATTAAGGCCTTTAAGTTTTTCTGATTTTAAAGGTCAGAAGCGTGTGGTTGAAAATCTTAAAGTATTTGTAAAAGCTGCATCCATGAGGCAAGAGGCATTGGATCATGTTCTTTTACATGGACCTCCGGGATTAGGCAAAACAACTTTATCACATATCATAGCAAATGAATTGGGTGTAGGCATAAAGATATCTTCCGGTCCTGTTCTTGATAAACCAGGCGATCTGGCAGGCCTGTTAACGAGTCTTTCCGACAGGGATGTTCTGTTTATTGATGAAATACACAGGTTATCTCCAATTGTTGAGGAGTACCTCTACTCTGCAATGGAAGATTTCAGGATAGATATTTTGATTGATAAAGGCCCCAGTGCACGGTCTGTTCAGCTGGAACTAAATCCTTTTACTCTTATTGGTGCCACAACAAGGTCCGGACTGCTAACATCTCCATTGAGAGCACGTTTTGGAATTAATTCACATCTTGAATATTATGATTATGAGGTTTTAAAAGGTATTGTTAAAAGATCAGCAGGAATACTTGAAGTTGAAATAAGTGATGAAGCAGCATATGAAATTGCAGGAAGAAGCAGGGGTACCCCCAGAATTGTAAATTCCTTGTTAAGAAGGGTTCGCGACTTTGCACAGGTTAAGGGCACAGGTAAAATAGATATAGAGATAACGAAAATAGCTTTGAAAGCACTTAATATTGATGAGCACGGTCTTGATGAAATGGATAATCGTATTCTTCTGAGTATTATAGATAAATTTAAAGGAGGACCTGTTGGTATTTCCACCATAGCAACAGCAGTAAGTGAGGATAGCGGAACGATAGAGGAGGTTTATGAGCCATTCTTAATAAAGGAGGGTTTTATTAAGCGTACACCAAGAGGAAGGGAGGCAACAGAACGTGCATACAAACATCTGGGAAGAGTTAAATATGGTGATTCACCTTCTTTATTTTGAAGGGACAAGCTTAATTTCAAAAAGTCGCGGCCACCATTTTCCTGTAACAAACAGTCTCTTTCCGGAAGAGTCATATGCTATTCCGTTTAAGTAGTCAATTGTGTCAGAAGGATTGGTATACATGTTAATAATGCCTTCCATGTTAATTTCAGATAAAACTCTGCCCGATTCCGGATCTGCCGCAATTATTAAATTGGTGGTATATACATTGGCATATATTTTTCCGTCGATATATTCAAGTTCATTCAGATAATTAACAATCCCTTTATTGTTTACTATTTGTAATTTTTTTACCTCACTAAAATCATTTGGATTCAACCATATTAATTCATGAGTACCATTGCTCATTATAAGATTTTTACCATCGTTTGTCAGGCCCCAGCCCTCTTTTGACTGGTACTTAAAGCTGTCAATAAGTGCAAAATCATGTAAATTGTATATAAATCCTTTTTGTGCCTGGTAAGTAATCTGATATATTTTATCATTTAAAATAGTAATACCTTCGCCAAAATATTTTTTATCAAGATAATGCTCAAGTACTGCCTTTCCGGTATTTAAATTTACTTTGAATAAACCAGAAGAACCTGTTTCACCTGTACCTTCATACAGAAATCCTTCGTGATATTCAAGTCCCTGCGTATAATATTTTTTGTTGTGCGTATAATTATTGATTACTGAATATGAAAATTTTTCAGGTTCAGTATCTGAAACAACATTGAAAGATATTGTTCTGGTGTTTGATACACCATCCGTTTTTGTTGCTGAGACGGTCAATACATTTTTTCCTGTTTCCAGCAGCTTAATATCATTAAGAGAAAAATCCAGGTCTTTACTCTCTTTAATGAGATTTCCATTATGTAAAAGAGCAATATTTTCTATCTCTCCGTTCTTTAATTTTGTTACAACCCGCATTGAAACTGACTGTCCGTAAATATAATTGTTTGCCGTTGGTGTTACAGAGATTGAACTTACCGGTTTACGTGAGCGATTTGGTTTATTTGAACATGAAAAAAATGTTATAAAAAGAGAGAATATAATTACTAAGGGAAAAAATACTTTATTCATACAGTTACATATTTTGCCGGTTTGCAAAAACAGATATAATATAAAGTCTAAAGATAAAAATAATTAGAAAACGAACTGCTGACAGGAAACCCATATAAAGCAAATGAATTATATCTTTGCTTAAAATTTTAGTTGATTTGAATCCATTCAAAAAATTGGCGGGGGAAACTGTGATTTACGGCATGAGCAGTATTGTTGGCAGATTTCTCAACTGGTGGCTGGTACCGTATTATTCATTTATTTTCTTACCTGAAGTATACGGAGTAGTTACTAACCTGTATTCTTATGTGGCTTTTTTTCTTGTTTTCCTTACTTACGGAATGGAAACATCTTATTTCAGATATGCTTCCAGAAGCCAAAGGCCTGAACATATCTACTCCACATCATTGATCTCTCTTTTTTCAACTTCTTTATCTTTTATTATTCTGATCTATGCATTTAAAGAGGATATTGCCATATTTTTAAACTATCATGACAACGAAGAATATATTTTTTGGCTTTCACTTATACTTGGACTGGATGCCTTTACAGCCATTCCGTTTGCAAGACTGCGTTTAAATAACCGACCTGTTAAATTTGCCACTTTAAAACTATTAAGTATTGCATTCAATATAGGATTAAATCTGTTTTTTTTCTCAGTCTGTCCAAAAATAATTCAAAATAATCCTGATTCAATAATCAGCACTTTCTATTCATCTGAAACAGGGGTAGGGTATGTTTTTATATCCAATTTACTTTCATCAGCCCTGACACTGATTTTGCTTTTACCTGAAATATATAAAATGACCCTTCATTTTGATGCCAGAACATTAAAACAGATGTTAAATTACGGTTTTCCTATACTGATTGTAGGACTGGCCGGAATGGTAAATCAGAATATTGATAAAATTTTGATCCCGTTTCTTATTCCTGAAGATCAAAATCCTATGCTGCAGGTAGGTATTTACGGAGCCAATTATAAACTTGCAGTTTTAATGAATATGTTTATTCAATCATTCAGATATGCCTTCGAGCCATTTTTCTTTTCGAGAGACAGTAATGTGGATGATACTGTAATCTATAGCAGAGTAATGAAGTACTTTGTTATATTCGGACTTTTCATATTTCTGGGAATGGTGCTTTTTATTGACATTCTAAAAGTAATTATTGATGCAGATTATCATGAGGGGTTAAAGGTTGTACCTGTAATTCTAATGGCAAATCTGTTTTATGGAATATATTTCGTGCTTTCACTTTGGTATAAACTTAAAGATTTAACACGCTACGGGGCCTATATGGCCCTTATCGGTGCTGCAATCTCGTTACTGTTAAACATTCTGTTAATACCGGTATTGGGATATACAGGTTCAGCCATTGCTGTATTTGTATGTTATTTAACAATGATGATTATTTCATATGTGTGGGGACAGAAGTACTATCCGGTTCCGTATGACCTTAAGCGTATGGGAATATATTTAGTTATTGCTGCAGGTATTTATATTATCTCCCTCTTATCTTATGATTTGTCAAACATTATGAAATATTCCTTTAACTCAATATTATTGCTGTTTTTTGTTTTAACTGCATTATTTTTTGAAAAAAAAGAGTTTAGAGGTTTATTTAATCTAAAAAATAAGAATTAAATATTTAAAAGTATTAATTTTGTATTCATGAATAAAATGAAAGAGAATATTATTGCAATTTCGAGCGATCATGCAGGGTTTGATAAGAAGCAGGTTATTATTGAATTTTTTAACAAGAAAGGTATAAAATATAAAGATTTTGGATGTTTTTCCAGTGAGAGCTGTGATTATCCCGATTTCGCTCATCCTATCGCAAAAGCTATTGACAGTGGCGAGTTTGAAACAGGCATTACATTTTGCGGAAGCGGGCAGGGAATAAGTATTACTGCCAATAAGTACAGAAATGTGCGTTCAGCCTTATGCTGGAATGCAGAAATTGCTGCTTTGGCAAAGAAACATAACAATGCAAATATTTGTTCTATTCCCGGCAGGTTTGTAACAGATGAAGAGGCTATAGCAATTGTTGATGCTTATTTAAGTGCAAGCTTTGAGGGGGGAAGACATGCACGAAGGATTGCAAAAATACCTGTAAAATAGTTTGGATGATTATTAATACAGATGATATTCATTAAGTTATTATTAGCTAAAAAAAAATATTGAATTATGTTGTCTAATACATGTAAATATGCCCTAAGAGCATTGATCTATCTGGCAAAATTTTCCAAGCCGGACAAAAGGATAGGAATTAAGAAGATTTCAGAAGATCTTCGACTTTCTTCCCCTTTCCTGGGGAAAATTTTACAGAACCTTGTCAAACAAAAAATTCTTGTTTCCACAAAAGGACCAAATGGAGGATTTTCTCTTGCAAGAAGCGCCAGTGAAATATCTCTCTGGGATATAGTGGTTAATGTTGACGGAGAGGAATTTTTTACTAACTGTTTAATAGGACTTGAACCATGTCATAAGCATGATTCATCAAGACCCTTATGTCCTGTACACAGTCAGTATGGTAAACTGAGAGCAGAGATTTGCCGGTTTTATAAAGAAACAAACCTTGAATTAATAGGGAAAGATATTGAAAAATATGATGACTTGATGAAATATTGATCATCCTGTATCCTGGTCTCAGATATATTTTTCCGGTTTCTTATCAGAAATAAAAAAATAATACAGAATAAGAGAAGCACAAATCCCGGCTACGTTGGCAGCAAAATCATAAATATTACTGCTCCTGGATGCTGAAAATGCTTGTTGTGTGATTTCAAAAAATCCTGCCATCAGCAGGGAGATTCCCGGTGCAATAAATAAATTTTTAAACTTCAGCTTTTTAAATGGTTTAAAAAGAAGAAGACAAAAGATAAAAAAGAGTCCGAAGTGGACTATTTTATCAAACCAGGGGATATTGATAAAAGAAATTTTTGGCAGACCTTCTGCAGGTAAATATAAGCCATAGCACATCAAAAAAAGCCAAATAATTGGTTTTAAAAAAATGATTATAAGGTATTTCAGGTTCATCATCTAATATTTCTTCTATATTTATTTCGGGGGTTAAAATAACAAAAAGAATGTCAGGTATCTATATTCATATTCCTTTTTGCCGTCAAAAATGTTACTATTGTGATTTTTATAAGACAATACAATCAGATAAAACAGACGATTTTATTGATGCATTTGGCAGTGAAGTATTGATACGTAAGGAATATCTCTTCGGAGAAGAGATCGAAACCATCTATTTAGGGGGAGGAACTCCATCTTTATTGAGCATCAGTGAATTAAAAAGAATTTTAGGATTGTTAAAGGGAAATTTTGATATTTCACACACCGCCGAAATCACTCTTGAAGCAAACCCTGATGATCTGAATTTGATATTTTTACAAGAATTAAAGAATATAGGAGTTAATAGATTAAGTATTGGAATTCAGGCTTTTCAGGATGTTTATCTTAAAAAAATGAATCGCAGGCATTCTGTAAAACAGGCAATTGAGTCAGTAATGGATGCCGAAAAAGCAGGATTCGATAATATTGGAGTTGATCTTATCTTTGGAATTCCTGGTCTGACTTTAAAAGATTGGCAGACAAGTTTATATCAGGTTTTTCATTTGCCTGTCACCCATCTGTCGGCTTATCACCTGACATACCATAAAGGAACATTATTTTATTCATGGCTGAAAAGCGGAAAGTTGAAGGAAGTTACTGAAGAGGAGAGTGTTAAACAGTTTGAAATATTGACAGAACTTGCATCGGGAGCAGGTTTTGAGCATTATGAGATTTCAAATTTTGCAAAAAGCGGACTCTATTCAAGACATAATACAGCATACTGGACGGGTAAAAAATATCTGGGTTTTGGGCCCTCCGCACACTCTTATAACGGATACTCAAGGCGATGGAATGTTTCTTCCCTTGAAAGGTATATTTCTGCACTTAAACGGGGAGATTCATTCTATAAGGAAGAGCAGCTAAGTGTGGTTGATCAGTATAATGAATACCTTCTGACAAATCTGAGGACCAAATGGGGAGTGTCATTATCTTTTATAGCTGATAAATTTGGAATTGAAAAGGCTGATCTTTTTTATAAAGAGATACAAAAATTTGTTTCCCTGAATAAGATTAAAGGAAAGGGGGGCAACTTTTTTTTAACTCACGAAGGACTATTTACTTCAGATGATATTATAGCAGAATTGATGATTATTTGATTGTTATACAACCAATTGAATTACAGTGTTATTTTATAAATATTGTTAATGAATCGCATATAATGGGTGAAAATCCATATCTTAGCGATTCTTTAAAAATAGTGTTTTCATGTTTATAAGAATTGTAAATACATCAGATCATTCCTTACCTCAATATAGTACAGGGATGTCTGCAGGGATGGATATACGTGCTTTTTTAGCTGAACCTGTTATTTTAAAACCACTTGAGAGGGTGCTGGTACCTACCGGTTTATTCATAGAACTTCCTGATGGATATGAGGCACAGATAAGGCCAAGAAGCGGACTTGCCATAAAAAAAGGAATAACAGTACTTAACACTCCGGGAACTATTGATGCAGATTACAGAGGTGAGATAAAAATAATTTTAATTAATCTTTCTAATGAGAATGTTGTTATTGAAAATGGCGAACGAATATGTCAGATGATTATTACCTCTCATGAAAAAGTCAGTTGGATTGAGGTGGAAGAACTTAATGAGACGGAGCGGGGAGATGGTGGATTTGGTCATACAGGGAAAAAATAAAGAGATGAAGTTTACAATCATACAGAGATTATTCTATCTCACAATTACAGCGCTGTTCATTTTTTCATGCTCGGGAGTAAAGAATATTACCGAGGGTGAAATTAATGAATCGGAAATTCCTGCAACCAGTGAAGAAATTCAACTGGATGAGCAGAAAGAGAAGGAGTTTGAATTTCTTTTTGTAGAGGCAATTAAGGAAAAGGTACTTGGCAATTCCCAAAAAGCAATTCAAAATTTATCAGGGTGCCTTGAAATAAATCCAAATTCTTCAGCAGCAATGTATGAACTTGCCTCTATTCATGCAGCCAACAACGATTTAACAAGCGCATCCCTGCTTTTGGAAAGGGCTATCAGTATAAATCCGGAAAATAAATGGTATAAAATATTATTGGCTCAAATTTATCAGCAAACCAAAAAATTTGATGAAGCTGCCGGTCTATACGGCGAGCTTTTAATAATTGAGCCTGAAAATATAGAATATATGTTCATGCAGGCCAACATGCTTGCCGGTGCCGGGAAAATTGATGAAGCAGTTGCAGTATATAATAAAATGGAGCAAAAAACCGGAATAAATGAACAAATTTCCCTGGCAAAACAGCAGCTATTCATTTCTGCGGGAGAGATACAAAAAGCCTATGATGAGATTCAATTGTTAATTGATAATAATCCGGAAGAGCCGAAATATTATGGATTGATGGCTGATTTGTACATGAGTCAGGGTGATACTGCCAATGCCCTTAATTTTTATCATAAAATTCAGGAGATTGATCCGGAAAATGGTTTTGTCCATTTTTCTCTTGCTAATTTTTATCTGGAGAAGGGAGACCGGCAACGGTCCTTTGAAGAGACAAAGCTTGGATTTAGCAGTGACGAAGTTGATCTTCAGTCGAAATTGCAGCTTTTTATGATGTTAACATCGCCAGGGGAAGAGCAGTCACTAACCCATGAACAGGAAGAAGAACTTATTCAGATACTTTTGGAAAATCATCCCGGAGAAAATCTTGTTTACACCGTATTGGCTGAAAATCTCCTGAAAAATAATAAACCTGAGGAAGCCCGTAAAGCACTGTTAAAATCATTAGAAATCAGTATAAACGACTATATCTTATGGGAGAGAGTGCTTTTTATTGATAATGATATGCAGGATTGGGGAAAGTTGTATGATCATAGTAAGCAGGCTATGGAACTCTTTCCAAATCAGCCCCAGATATACTTTTTACATGCGATAGCCTGTTTTCAACTTGAAAAATATGATGAAACTATCTCCATATCAGATGAAGGACTTTTATATGTAGTTGATAATGATCGTTTAAAAGGGCAGTTTTTAATGATTAAAGGTGAAGCATTATATAAAACAGGTAAGATACCGGAAGCTTTTGAATTATTCGATAAGTCTGTTGATCTTGATCCGGAGAATTATATAGCTCTTAATAATTATGCCTATTATCTTTCACTGGCAGGTAAAAATCTTGATAAGGCTGAAAGAATGAGCGGCCGTGTAATCGAACGTTTTCCTGAAAATGCAACTTATCTTGATACATACGCATGGATATTATTTAAAAAAAGGGAATATACCTTAGCGAAATTTTATATGGAATCTGCCATTAATTTTGACCAGGAGGGGAGTCCTACTCTTTATGAACATTTCGGTGATATTCTTTTTAAACTAAATCAGACTGATGATGCCCTTAAATATTGGGAAAAGGCAAAAAATATGGGTGGAGGTTCAGACTTACTGGAAAAGAAAATTGTTGAAAAAAAGTATTTTGAATAATATTACAAATTTTGAAAGGGTGAACAGTTTATTCCGTGTTGCACTGTTTGTAGCTTTAATAATTATTGTTTTAGCAGGTACATTTTCCTGCCGGACGGTCAGAGAGATACCCACAGAGACAATTCGCCCCCTCAGCGCTGAAAAAATTTTAAGAAGAGTTGAGAAAAATTCGTTCGATTATCAATACCTGACAATTAATCGTATTAACTGTCACTTTTCAAACAGCTCGGTTAGTACAAATTTCAGAGTGAATTTAAAAGCCCTTAAAGATGAGGCGATACTTATCTCGATAAGTAAAATAAATATTCCTGTGGGCAGGGTATTATTAACACCCGACAGTGTGAAATATGTAAATTATATCGACAGGAATTTTTTTGTGGGTGGTTATACATTTTTGAGTAGATTTTTAAATGTATATATTGATTTTCATACTTTTCAGTCTGTTTTATCCAATAGCGTTTTAAATTTTTACAATTACCATGGCAATAGTGGCCCTGACAGTTTTAAATCTTCTGTTGAAAACGGGATGTATGTATTATCTTCCGGGTATGGCACTGAAATTAAAGAGGCGGAAAAGTTTATGAACAGCAGCTTTAATGATTCATATAACCTTAACAAGATTTTCATTGATCCGTCAGAATTTTCTTTGATAAAACTGATTGTGAGCAGTTTTCAGGGGAATAACAGACTTGAAATAGATTTTGATGAATTTGTGGAGCTGGAAAAAAAAGAGTACCCGGCTTCCATTAATATGAGCATGAAATCTGATACTGAGGATGTGGAGCTAAAAATCAGGATGAGTGGATTTTCAACCGAACCAGTAGATGATATAAAACTTAATATTCCCGGACAATATGATCAGATATTTTGATGCTGCGTTAGATGGTGTTTCTTGTATTTTATCATATCTGAGAAAAAGCTGATAATAAAAACAATAGTAATGATAATGAAATTCAGGCTGTTTTTTAAAAATGAACTCTGTGGAAAGTTTTATTTAATATGATAATAAAAATTTTAGTAGGTTTATTAAATATTAGCAATACGTCTTAATCCTTTCATATCAAGCAATTTAATTTTTCTTCCCTTCATATCAATAAGCTTTTCCTGTTTGAATTCGGAGAGCAATCTTATTACTGATTCAGTGGCAGTTCCAACAATATTTGCAATCTCTTCCCTGGTAAGTGTAATTTTCAGGTAGTTCTGATTATCAGCATCAAAATTTTCTTTTAAAATTATCAATACCTCTGCAAGCCTTTCCTTAACAGTTTTTTGAGCTATGTCGGTAATAAATTCATTTGCCTCTCTGAGTTCCCTGCAAACAATCTGCAGCAACTGAAGCGAAAACTTCCAGTTTTTTTCAATAAGGAAAATTAATGTGCTGTAAGGAATATGACATAAAACTCCTTCATCAACCACCCTGGCTGTTGTGCAGGCCGGTTCCCGGCTAAGCAAAGAACGGTAGGCAATAATATCTCCCTTTTGGGCAAAACGTACAATTTGTTCCTTACCATCAATCCCTGTTTTATAAATTTTTATAATTCCGTCTGTTACACAATAAAATCCGGTTAAACGACTTCCCTCATGATAAATAATGGTGCCTTTGTTATATATTGAACAGGTTTTATCAAAATTCAGACGATTATGTTCCTCCTCATTCAATATATTAAATAACTTAAATATACTAAGATCTGTTTCCCCGGAATTGGGTGTTTTAGTTATATTGCTCATTTATTACCAGATAAAAATGGTTTAAAACACTCTTTTGTTCAAAAATAGTTAAAAATATATTTTTCTTTCGTTATTTGATTTTTTATTTATATAGATAGATAACTATATGTTATATCTTTGCCTTTGAATTTGAAAAAAACCGGTTATGAAGAATATTGTAGATATGTCGTGGACTGATAATGTAGCTTTTAGGTGTGATCTGGATGGACATGACTTTATTATTGACGCCTCAAAAGAGGTGGGAGGAAATGATCTTGGGCCCAGACCTAAAAAATTGATGCTTACCGCTCTTGCCGGATGCACCGGAATTGATGTAATCATGATTTTGAAAAAGATGAAAGTAGTCCCCGATGCTTTTAATGTTATTGTTGAAGCAGAATTGACTGATGAGCATCCTAAATATTACAACAAGATGAAGGTAATCTATCAGTTTAAAGGTAAAGATCTGCCTAAGGATAAAATTGAAAAAGCAGTAAGTCTGTCTCAGGATAAATACTGCGGCGTGTCTGCATTCTATAGTAAAGTATTAGATATTGAAACGGAAATAAGGATCAATCCCTGATAATGATCTTTCGGGTATAAAAATCCTGATCAGTTCCCGGAACCTTTACCTGCCATCACCGTGGAAGGATTTCTTCAAGCAATCCCCGGGTAAAAAAACAGAAGTATTGTCCTGCTAAGATAATTCCTTAATCATAAAGAATATTCAGGTATAGTGAACAAATTTAATACTTTATTGTCTTTTATTTTAAAATAGAAAAACAATTAATAAATCTTTTAAAATGAAACGAGCATGATTGTAAAATCACATAAGAGTATGATTAAAACATATACGAGTTCCATATGATACCATTATAAACAATTAATTTTAATCATATGAAAACATACAGATTGATATATGGAATTATTATAGCAGCAGCCTTGTTTACCGGGCAGTTATATGCAGGCAACTACATAGTTGACGTAAATGAAAGTGTTGTGAAATGGAATGGTAAGAAAGTAACAGGAGAGCATTATGGTACAATTAATCTGAAGAGTGGTAACATAGTCACAGAAGGGGGAAAAATTAAAGAAGGTACATTTACAATGGACATGAATTCAATTGTTTCTGAAGACCTAAAAGATGAGGCTATAAACAGAAGGTTGGTTAACCACCTTAAATCGGATGATTTTTTTTCGGTTGACAAGCATCCTGTATCTACCTTTGTTTTAACAGAAGTAAAACATAAAAGAGGTGATGAATATACATTTACAGGAAATTTGACCATCAAGGGAATTACACATCCGCTGACATTTGACGGTAATTTAACCATTAATGACGGGACTCTTAAAGCAAACGGTAAAATGGAAATTGACCGTACTCTTTACGATATCAAATTCAGATCAGGTAAGTTTTTTGCCAGTTTGGGTGATAACCTGATTTACGATTTATTCACACTTGATTTTAATGTAAATGCAAAAATGTCATCTGCAATGGTAAGGTCAAACAGCAGATGATGACATTAAAATTAATATTTAATAAGACCTCATGAAGAGTCTTTGGAGATCACGGGTGGATATAATTCATCCGTGATTTTGAATTTATATAGGTAACAACCTTTCAGACCATTGAAATTCCTGTGAATTGAACAATTTATGTTATAATTTGCAGGAAAAACTTTTATTAAACTTTTGATTTAACAATTTGTGCATAATTTTTGTAATTTAGTATATTCAACTAATTCCTGCAATTATGATGAAATCGGTAAACCCTGTTACAGGGGAGTTCAACAGGTTATTCGAGGCTCATACTGTAAAAGGAGTTGAAAAGATTATTAATTCTGTTGACAGAAGATGGTACCAATGGAGAAAGTCTTCTTTTTTTACGCGCAGACAATTGATGCAAAACCTTGCAAGCCTGTTGAAAAGTGAAAAAGAAAAGCTGGCTAAGCTGATGGCCCTGGAAATGGGGAAAGTTATCAGGGAAGGAGTGGCAGAAATTGAAAAATGCGCATGGGTATGTGATTATTTTGCAGATAATGCAGAGAATTTTTTAGGCAGGGAGTTCATATCGACAGATTATGCAAAATCCTATGTCTCCTATCAGCCGATGGGTACTATATTAGCAATTATGCCATGGAATTATCCTTTTTGGCAGGTATTCAGATTTATTGCTCCAACATTAATGGCTGGCAATACTGTTATCTTAAAACATTCAAATAATGTTCCCGGCTGTGCCCTGGCAATAGAAGAACTTATCATTGAATCAGGATTTCCTGATAGTGTCTTTCGCACTTTGATGATAGACAAAAGTCTTATGTCTGATGTCATAAAACATCCTGCTGTCAGGGGAGTAAGCCTGACAGGAAGCACACAGGCCGGGAAAAGTGTTGCGGCAATTGCAGGAAGTGTTCTGAAGAAGTGCGTTCTTGAACTGGGTGGAAATGATCCTTACCTGATACTTGAAGATGCAGATCTTGTCAGGGCAGCTAAAATTTGTTCGCAAAGCCGTTTACTAAATGCCGGGCAGAGTTGCATAAGCGCCAAGAGGTTCATTGTTGTCGATAAGGTATTTCCGGAGTTCCTGGAGTACTTTACACATGAGATGAATAATGCATCATTTGGAGATCCTTGTGAACCTGATATTACGATGGGCCCCCTGGCAAGTTTCGAGTTCAGGGATATGCTTCATCGACAGGTTACCAGGTCTGTTAACGAGGGAGCAGAAATTGTTCTGGGTGGAGAGATCCCCAATTTGAAAGGGGCATATTATCCTCCTACAATTCTTGAGAATGTTAAGCCGGGCATGCCAGCATACGACGAAGAGCTGTTTGGGCCGGTAGCGGCTGTAATACGTGTAAAAGACAGAGATGAAGCGGTTCGTGTTGCTAATGATTCTGTGTACGGTTTGGGAGCATCTGTATTTACCAAAAATATCAATCAGGGAGAGAAAATTGCTGAAACAATCCTTCAGTCAGGTTGTTGTTTTGTAAATGATTTTGTTAAATCGGATCCGCGACTTCCTTTTGGGGGAATTAAGGAAAGCGGATTTGGCCGGGAATTGTCCTCACATGGTATTAAAGAATTTATGAATGTAAAAACAGTTGTGGTGAGTTGAAAGTCCCATCAGGCAATTATCTCTTTTTCACTATTAAATAGACTATGGCTGTAATGATACTGAACAGAACCGCAAAAATTGTCCAGATAATTTTGGACCCTGTGCTCAATCCCTTGTTAACAGCCCAGACATGATAAATGACCCATACCCCGCAAACTAATGCAATGATTCCGCCAATTGTTTCCATAAATAATTATTTTTAAATAATAGAGTGTTAAGATACTCATTTTTTGCATTATATAAAATACATTTGTGAGTGACAGAAAAATATACAATTTGTAATATTATTATAACTAATATGGCCAGAACAACAATTTTAATATTTATTATCCTAATCCAATTATTAATGAATAGTTGCAGCAGAAAAACTGATGCTGACCTGATTATTACTGATGCTACAGTGTTTATTCTTGACAGTGATTTTTCAACTGTTGAAAGTTTTGCTGTAGCAGACGGTAAAATAGCAGCCACAGGTGCTTCCGGTGAAATTTTCAGCAGGTATGTTTCAAAAAATGTTGTCAATGCATCAGGCAAATTTGTTTATCCTGGTTTCAATGATGCTCATTGCCATTTAAATGGTTATGGAGAGAATCTTGTGCAATATGCCGACCTTAGAGGAACAACCGCACCGGAAGAGATATATAAGATCATTAAGGAGCATTATAATAAATTTCAGTTTGAATGGGTGCTGGGAAGAAACTGGGATCAAAATGACTGGGAAAATAATGATTTTCCCGATAAAAGTGAACTGGATGAATTATTTCCTGAGATACCAGTATTTTTATTAAGGGTTGACGGTCATGCATGCTGGTGTAACTCCAAAGCTCTTCAACTGGCGGGTATAACGGCTGATACTGAAGTCAGGGGAGGGTTGGTAGAGTTAAAAGATGGTGAACCGACGGGGATACTGATTGATAAGGCAATTTCCCTTGTATCAGAACATATCCCTGAAATTTCACAGGAGGATCAAAAGAGAGGTTTACTTGAAGCGCAAAGAAATTGTTTTGCAGCCGGACTTACTTCCGTTACTGATTGCGGTCTCAACAAGGAAACTGTTTTGCTTATTGAAGAGCTGCAAAATACCGGGGAGTTAAAGATGAGAATTAATGCTATGATCTCACCGTCAGATGAAAATATTGAACATTTTGTCAAAAAAGGGCCTCATAAAAGCGAATTTCTTACAGTAAATACTATAAAGATATTTGCCGACGGAGCACTTGGTTCACGGGGTGCTCTGCTGCTTGAAGAGTACTCAGACGATCCCGGAAATAAAGGATTGCAGATGTATGAGCAGGATTATTACGATAATATCTGTAAAATTGCATATGATAACAACTTTGCTGTAGCAACACATTGTATAGGGGATAGTGCAAATCGTTTGATCTTAAATACCTACGGGAAATTTCTTAAAGGTAAAAATGATCGTCGCTGGCGCATTGAGCATGCCCAGATCATAAATCCGGATGATTTTGAGTTGTTTAATAAGTTTTCGATTGTTCCGTCAGTTCAGGCCACTCATGCAACATCTGACATGTATTGGGCGGCAGACAGATTGGGTGATGAAAGGCTGAAGGGCGCATATGCTTATAGCACATTGCTCAGAAAGACAGGCTGGTTGCCAAACGGTACTGATTTTCCTGTTGAAAATATTGAACCTCTCTTTACATTTTATGCCTCAGTTTTCAGAAGAGATCATAAAGGGTGGCCCGAAGGGGGTTGGTTATCAGATGAATGCCTCTCACGTGAAGATGCCCTCAGGTCAATAACTATCTGGCCCGCCATGGCATCTTTCGAAGAAGAAGAGAAAGGTAGTCTGGAAGTTGGGAAATATGCCGACTTCGTGATTCTTGATACAAACCTGATGACTGCCTCACCAAATGAGATTTTAAGAGTAAAGGTAGAAAGTATCTGGATCGGCGGTAAGGAAGTTTTTGATTTTTTGAAATGAAATAATTTTTTGGAAACTTTTTTCAGAGGTGGACTTTTTCCCTGGTTTAATTTTCCGGAACAGGATTTAAAGGATGAAACACCTATATTGAAAATTGAATTATTAACATTAACCATGTTATATTGAGATGCAAAAGATTTTTGTTTTTATTTTTGGAGTAATTATTTTTATTGTTGCAGCTGTTGCTCCTGCGAATACCCTTGTGGCACAGGAGAAGACAGTAAAAGGTATTGTTTTTTACGACAGGACCGGAAACGGACTATATGATAAATCAGGCGACAGGCCACTGAAAGGTGTTGCTGTTTCTAACGGCCGTGATGTTGTGCTCACAGGTCGCGACGGTGTTTACGAATTGCCTTTGAGAGAAAATTGTGCAATATTTGTCATTAAACCCCGTAACTGGAGTGTCCCGGTAGATGAGAATCAATTACCCCGTTTCTATCATATTCACAGTCCTGAAGGTTTAACAGGCAGTAAGTATAGAGGATTGAACCCTACCGGCCGTTTGCCGGACCTGGTCAATTTTCCCCTTTACCGTGAAAAAGAGCCGAACTCATTTAATGTATTGGTTTTCGGGGATACCCAGGCAAGGGATGAGAAGGAGATTTATTATATGTCCGGTGATGTTATCTCAGAACTCGGGAATGTTGATGCAGCATTCGGTATAACGCTGGGGGATGTTGTTTTTGATAATCTCACCCTTTATGACCATATAGTGGAAACCCATGCCGCAATAGGAATTCCATGGAGATATATTGCAGGTAATCATGATAATGATTATTCAGGAAACAATACTGATGAAGCCCGGGGTGTATGGTACAGAACGTTTGGTCCATCTTACTACTCTTTTACTTACGGAGCGGCACATTTTATTGTAATGGATAATATAAGATGGATAGTTAAAGGTGATGAAAGATATTACAGAACAGGTCTTGGAGAAGATCAGATGGAATTTCTCAAAAATGAGATAGAACGCCTTGACAGTGATCAGTTACTTGTCCTGCTTTCACATATTCCTTATGAGCGATCTACAGCCTGGGAAGACATGAATGAAAAGTCGGCTTTCTATAGTCTTATAGCAAGCCACCCCAATACTGTCTCCCTGGCGGCTCATACTCATCAGCATTACCATCAGTTTATCGGCCATGAGTCAGGATTTCCCGGAGAAAATCCTCACCATCTTGTGAGTATGGGTACAGTATGCGGAGCCTGGTGGACAGGAGCACCTGATGAGTATGGTATTCCTCATGCAATGATGTCAGACGGTACCCCCAATTCATACGGTTATCTTCAAATTGACCGGAATAACTGGAAACTAAAATGGAAGGCAGCATCCAGGCCTGATAGCTATCAGATGTATATTGATGCTCCAGATTTTATAAATTCAGGCAATAGTGAGAAAATTAAGGTAAATGCAAATATTTACAACTCTCTGCCCACAGCTTCAGTAAGAATGAAAATCGGGAAACAGGGAGAATGGATACAAATGGAGAGGACAGTTCAAAATGATCCTTCCAGATTAGCTGTTATGGAGAGGGAAAAGGAACTTGGTAAAGTCCCGTGGCGGCCCCTGGGAGCTGCACGGACTTCAGAGCATATCTGGACGGCAGAGCAGGAGATCGATCTTTCCCCGGGTGTCTATATCATTTATATTGAATCTGTTGATGACTGGTGGCATTATGAGGGAAGGAGACTATTACATGTGAAATGATCACATCTTTTAAAAATATCTTCTCACTTTGTTAGAATATTCATGATATTCATTACCATGATGCTTTCTGAGAAATATTTCCTCTTTAAGGATGAAGATATGGACACTTATTAAAGTTAAAACAGCCATGATTATAAAAAACGGAGTTGGGTGAATGATCGCCAGTCCAATAAAATAGAGGTTTATTGAAATAAAAAATGGATTTCTTGAAATAGAAAATATACCCCTGGTCATTAGCTCTCCCTTATTATTCTCATCAAGTCCGAATCTCAGTGAGTCTTTGAAATGCAAAAGCGTTATTAAGAATATTATGACTGAACCAACTACCAGTAGCGAACCGGTAATGGAAAGAATTTCCGATGAAATAATTATTTCGCTAAACCAGGGGGAGAGGAACGATTCCGGAATTTCAAAAGCAAATATTATAAGCTCGGTCAGCCACACTATCAGAAGAATACCAAATAAGAGATAGAGAAAAATTTTATAAAGATTAATACCTGAATATCCCGAAGTCACTCTGACCCCTCTGTTTTTTAAGCGGATAATACGCCAGATTATTGATATAATAATAGTAATGAAACCGGCTAATGGTATAAATTTTACTATTTCCATTTCCAAATATTTGACACAAAAATAGTTTAATTATTTATCTGCATATGAAACGAGCATGGTTAAAAAATATCACCCAAGGGTATGATTTAAATCCCTGTGAGTTACATATAATACCTTTGAAAATAAACAATTTTACGTATGAAAATTCAGGCCTCCAAAAAAATATCAGACAGCTGGTATTAATCATATTTATAATGCTGATAGTAGTAAGCAGAATTGTTTGTTATTTGGACAACCTGACCGTTCTGTTAAATATTGGGAAAGGAGAAGCCGATGGTAACAGGATATAATTCAGGACCCTGGTCATTTTTGAACAGCGGTGTCATACCGTAATTCACGAATATGCAAAAATCGCCGAAGCCTATACGGCCGGTAAGGTCATATTTAATTCGGTTGAGATTGAAATTACTATGTACCTTTTCTTTATCGTTTTTGTATTTATACTTGGTATGAGAGCCTATATTAAGTCCGCCGATAATTCCACCGGCAATATATAAGTTGGAAGTACCCATTTTCAGGGGAGTTTTTACCTCAAGCAATAAAGGAGCAGTAACATAGCTTATATTCAGTTTTGATTTCTTCAATCCTTCGGGATCAAGTTCCACAGGCATTACTATTCCTTCTCCTCCCTGTTTCTCAATTGTTAGCGGTCTGTCAAATGTAAAATCCATAATACTAAAACCCAAGCCGGTAACAATTCCAAAATTTTCAGCTTCATTTTTAAATGCCCATTCAGCTATATTGAAATTAACAGTGATTGATTTTCCATAATTGAGATCCATGAAATATTCCGGCACCACTGTATTAATTCGTTGATATGTTGAATAGTCGGCCTGACTGTACATGTTAATTCCAATTTCCATTCCCGCCCAGTGAGGATTGAAACTGCTGTTTCTGATTTTATCTCTCTCCTCCTTTTCAATTACGATATTTGTACCGGTACTGTCCTCTTTAACCCGGAAGATTCTGCGCCCTATTCGGATATGGGTGGTATCACCCTCTTCGTCGGTATGAATTTCAATTCCGCCATCTCCTCCCACTTTAACCTGGGTCACCTCTCCGTCTTCGACAACGGTGATTACATTTTCCTTCAGAACCTTAACGTTTGTGGTATCGTTTTGTGCATAAAGGTTTGATAAAAGCAGAATTAGCAAAATAGTAATGATTGTCGGTTTCATAATTTTTCTTTTTATTTTCCCGTCAGACGAACAAGAGCTTTAAAATGTTACAGTGATAATTAAGATACCGGGGAAAATAATTTGTTTAAGAAGGCTAATCCCGGTTTGTAGGTATCGTAAATGCCAGCAATCTTGATTCAAAGCTGATTTCTGTAATTTCACCGTCTCTGTTCGTCTCAAATAAAAACTTTTTATCTGAAAGTTTTGACATTAAAGTCAATCCCGTTTTGGCTATCCTGTTGAGGGAAATTTCATCCAGGTTTGTATTCTCCCTTACAACATCAGCCAGCAGCCTCTCTTCTTTTAGGTTTTGAAGAACCTCATTCCCGGATGTTGTTTCCGGGATAACGGGATCAATTTTTGTCATGGCAGTATGAGCAAATAACCCGTCAGTATTCAGGCCGGGAAGTCTGTTCATTTTTACCTCCTCTCTTTTTGTGATAACAGTTTCAGGAACGTCTCTTTGAATATTAGTAGTTTTTATAGTTTGAGGAGAGTTTTTGCTGGTCAGGGATTGCTCATGTGTTGCGGCAGGTTCCCGGCTAAGTTTATTATCTGTCTCACTATTGTCCTGTACAGGCGATTTTTCACTTTTATCCGGAAATTCTTCAATTGAGGCTATTGCTGGCTCATCACTCTTATCAGTGCTTTCAAAATAATTGTCATAGCGGAATATTAAGAGAGACAAAAGTAAGATTGCAGCTATAGCTGATACATAGGTAATAAATGATTTTACAGCAGATTTTTGATATAATTTATCTTTTTTCCTGAAGACTACAGAGTTATCCGGATGTAATCTGGTTTTTTCAAAAAGAGCTATATGTTTTTGTTTTTCAGGATGCTCTGAAAGGTACTTTTCAAACTCGATTTTTTGTTTTTCTGAAATTTCTTCTTCCATACGAGCAACAGCAGCTCTGTTAAACTCACTTTCGGTATTATACACTTCTTTATAGAGTTGTGACTTTCCCCGGAATAAAATATTTTCAGGTTTTAGTGTATGAGTTGTCATCATTTCCAGCTCATCTTTAAGATCAGGATTTTCCCGGAGGAATTCAATAAACTCATCAATGAGGTGCTCCTCCAGATTTTGATCCAGATAATCCAGAAAATATTGTTCGTAATTATGTCTTGTAATGTTCATCTTAAATAACTACCTCAATTTTTCCAATATAATTTTTCAGGAATATTCTCGCACGATAGATATATACTTTAACCTGTGATTCCGTCAGGCTGGTAAGCTCTCCTATCTCTTTATAGGAGTATCCCTCATAATCGCGTAAGAGAATAACCATTCGTTGAATATCAGGAAGCCGGTTCACCGCTTCCTGTAAAATTTCTTCCAGATCAGAATAGCTGTTTTCATGACTTGTTTCCGGCAGTTTTTTTGACGGTATTGAACGTTTATCTTTTCTCAGACGGTCTATCATTGTGTGATAAGCTGTCGTAAAAAGATATGACCTGACTTTATCAAAGTTTACATTTTCAACATTACGCCATAACTTTTCATAGCTGTCCTGTACAATGTCTTCTGCCTTTTGAATATCATTAAGGCTTTTAAGTATAAACCGGTAAAGCCGGTCAGAGTATAAGTCAACCGATTGATTATATTCCCCTGTAGTCATTATATTATCGACCAGTAATTTTTTACTATGACGTATAACTGGTCCTTATGTTACAAAAAAACAAAAAGATAATCAGTATAAATTTTTCAGTATTTAATTCAGATGATTTCAATCCAGCCATAATTATCAGGTTCATCTCCGTACTGAATTGCCCTTAGTTTATTATATAGTCTTGTCGACCATAATCCAGCCTCTTCTCCGTATTTAAACCATTTATCATTGTCGGCATCATAAACACCTTTAATAGGGGAAATTACCGCCGCAGTACCACAGGCGCCTACCTCCTCAAAATCAGCCAGCTCTTCATATCTGACTTTTCTGCGTTCCACTTTAAGTCCCAACTCTTCAGCAAGCACCATCAGGCTTTTATTTGTTATGGAAGCCAAAATTGATTCTGAAAGTGGTGTTATATAGGTATTATTTTTTATGCCGAAAAAGTTTGCAGGTCCGCATTCATCAATATATTTCTTCTCCTTGCTGTCGAGGTATAATACGGCAGAAAAACCCTGTTCTTTGGCAATTTTACCTGCACCCATACTGGCGGCGTAATTACCGCCTACTTTATATTTTCCGGTTCCCTGCGGGGCTGTCCGGTCATATTGCCGCATTATTATCAGGTCAGTAGGCTTAAAACCTTCAGGGAAATAGGGCCCCACGGGCATGACAAATACAATAAAAAGGTACTCTTTAGCTGGCTTTACACCTATTTCCGGTCCGGTACCTATCAGGAGGGGACGGATGTAAAGGGATGCTCCGCTTTCGTAAGGAGGCACAAATCTTTCATTCATTTTTATTGCCATACGAACCGCTTCCCTGAATTTTTCAACCGGAAACTCCGGCATCAGTATCCCATCACAGGAATACTGCAATCTCCTGGCATTCTCATCCATCCTGAAAACACGTATTTTTCCGTCTTTTCCCTTAAAAGCCTTCAATCCCTCGAAAGCTTCCTGGCCATAATGGAGGGAAGTAGCTGCTATATGGATATTAATGATATTAGATGAGCTTACCTCCAGTTCTCCCCACTTACCGTTTCGGTAGTAACAGCGGATATTATAATCGGTGTCGCGGTAACCGAATCCTAAATTATTCCAGTCTGAATTTTCCATCTTATTATATTTTGCTTCTTATTTATAGAACTTTATCTCTTCAATAGTCATCAGGTCAGGCTGTGAATTTACCTGGAAAAATATTTTATTAAAATAAACTTACCCGGATTAACATATTTTGCCTGCAATTTTTATAATATTAAATGCGACAGAGAGATCAACAAATCCGTCAAATGTTAATCAATTGACAAAATAAGTAAATTTTATTTTTGCCGGGAAGTAAAAATATCACCTTAGTATCGATTTTATAAACTTTTTTTGTGTTTGACAATATCTTTCGGCAGGAATTATCAGTATATCTGATAAATAGTTTTTAAAAGATGGACATTATATAAAGTTTAGAAGTTAACTTCCAGATAATACCCGTTATGTTTCCTTATATTTACAACCGTATCGTCGGAAAATAAAAGGTATTGTCCTTTAATGCCGTTAAGAGTTCCTTCCAGATCAGGAGAACTGTCAAAGCTGAAATTTTTTACCTTTTCCGGATATTTTATTACCGGATATTCTATTTGAGTGATTTCATTATCACCTGAGTAATACTTTTTAAGTTCAGCAGGTAACAAGCGGAGTATCTTTCTTTTTTCCTCTGTCAGATCAACATTTTTATCAATTTCATTTTTCAGCATAGCCTGCCAGTTTGTACGGTCTGTAAAGTATTTTTTCAAAAAAATCTCCAAAATTCCTGCAATATGCCTGTTCGGAGTTTTAGCAACCTTTATTGCATAAGAAGCTCCCTGGTCTATCCACCGGAAAGGTATCTGATGGTGACGTGTGACACCTACTTTTAATTCACTTGTTACAGCAAGATAAACAACATGTTCAATCAGATCATGTTCTTCGGCCCATTTTAGATCACGTGCAATTCCAAACTGAGCTTTTGACAGCTCGGGATGAACAACTGATTCACTTGCTTCAGGTGCGGTTTGCAGGCAGTTATAGCAAAATCCCTGGTTATAGGATGTCTTAATTATTTTCCCGCAGGAGATGCAGTTTATCTGACCTGTGAAATGCATTTTAATCGTTTTGCCAATAAATGCATTCATAGCAATTTCATCATTTCCTGCCGGCAAAAAATAATTCACGGGAGATGCTAACTCTGTCCTCATCTTCAGTATATTGCCTTCAAATGTCATCTTCGTATTTTTAAATATCTTATTAATACAGTTATACGCTTTACAAAATGAACATTTCAACTATTGTACCATTATAACTACCGTTTCACCGGATTTCATATCTAAAGACATCCCCTCTGTTAATTGTTTACCTGTATATTTTCCTGTCAGTTTTTTTTGTGATGATATGATCTCATAATCTTTGTCATCTTCTGCCGTAAACCATTCGAGGAACTGATTAATGCGGGGATAATCGACCGGGAGGTTCAGAATTGTTTTATGGCGTGGTGAATCGAAAAGAAGAGTTCCTTTCCAATCTTTTTCGGAAGTAATAACGAAATATGTTTTATCATCTGCTTTTTCTGCTCCGAGGATAACATCTTTACGCCAGGGATAAAGGTGTGCTCCCCGGGTTTTCCACAGGCTGTACATGATAGCGGTGCGGGCAAAATTTCCGTCGCCATGCCAGCCTCCTATTATTCCGTCTTCCTTCTGCATACTGTACATCACCTGCATTTCACTGTCGATCCAGCTTTTTAGTCCGGGAACAGGTTCACGATTATAAAGATTAATGCCGCTCTCAAGGGCATCGGCATAACCGTCATGACTGGTACCTTCCCATTGGTAGTTCCGGTATTTTTCGTTTAATTTCTCAAATCCCTTAAGTACCTCCTCTCTGTATTTTTCATACCTGTCAATCAGCCAGACAGAGTAATAAGCATTAAAGACATATCCCCAGTTGTCCACAATTCTATTGTCAATGATCTCCCCTGTACCGGGATTCACAGCATTGTAAAAGAGCGCATCTTCATTGCGTCCGACTTCCAGAATGCGGTCCAAAAGTTTGTACAAAGCAGGTTTGTACTCTTCTTTTTTGTCAGTATTAACAAAGTGAAGGGTGACATATAACTCACTAAGTCCGCCTATAATCTCACATCCATGGTCCCTGATCCTCAAATAATCTATCTTACCGAGATCCCGTTCACCAAGAAGATAATAATCACCTATTTCAAGAGCATGGTTAATGTAATTATCCTTACCTGTCATCCAATAAATTCTTGAAAGTGTTTGTAAAAGTTCTCCGTTAACTTCTTCAATAGTTGCCGTTCTATCCTTAAAAACAGATTTAAGAGAGCCATTCTCTTTGATATATTCCAAAAGATCATCAGTCATTTCCATCATTCTCTCCTGCCAGGGCGAACTGCCAATATATTCCGTCAATGGCACAAGGCCGTCTTTTATATATTCCGAGGTTCCAAATATTATATTTCCCGGATCAGGAGCTTCAGTTATAAAATTTTGTTTTGAAAAAGACCATGTATCAGGTAATGACCTGACTCTTGAAGTCAGTTTTTTTTCAGTATCCAGCATCTCCTTCATCTTGCCGTTATAAAGATCTTTATCAAGCAGATAAGTCGTTAATACCATAAACGGATAGTTGTCGGCAGCAGAATTGTGAGGTTCCCATAAATCTGTTTTACTGGTAAGGTTTACCGGGATAAGTCCTGAATTAGTGTCGGTTTTTGTCAGCCATCCTTCAACAAAGTGCTGACAACGTACATAACTTTCATTTGCCAGTTTTCCGTTTTCAATAGCCTTAGCAATTGCATCATCCTGAAATTCATACTGTTTATCACATGAGACTGTCAGCAGGATTAGTGAGAAAATCAGATATAAGCGGTTCATAATATTTTAAGATTTTAGAATTTACCGGGAACTGTATTCTAATTTACATTCTGCTTTTAAATGGAAATACTTCAGATTCGGTATGAGAAGTTTCCATGATCTCTGTAAGTTCCTTCACTAAATCCGGATGTTCCGTTGCTATATTATTCTCTTCTCCCGGATCATCAGCAAGGTTATAAAGTTCAACTGTGGTTTCGGAGGGTACAAACAGGTTGTAATTTATAAGTTTCCAGTCTCCTTTCCTGACAGCCCTTCTGCCTCTCAGTTCATGGAATTCCCAGTATAGAAATTCATGTTTCAGTTGACCATCAGCTCCCAAAAGGGTAGGAAGGAGAGATATACCGTCAATCTTTTCAGGAGTCTTTGCACCTGCTATTTCAGCAAAAGTCGGGAAAATATCCCAAAAAGCTGAAATGTGATCAGTTACGGTACCGGGTTTAATTTTATTTTGCCAGACTGCAATCATGGGAACTCTTATACCTCCTTCATAGACATCACGTTTATATCCTTTAAGAATGCCGTTTGAGTTAAAATAATCAGGATCAGCGCCTCCTTCAAGATGCGGCCCGTTATCCGATGAGAACATTATGATTGTATTTTCGTAAAGGCTAAGTTCTTTCAGCTTAGCTACAATTTCTCCAACCTGGTCGTCGAGTACATTTATCATTGCAGCAAATGCGGCATGCGACTCCGGCTGGGATCCGTATGGTCCGTTACGATAATTTTCTCCGTCGTCGACTCCTTCATAACTTTTCTCCGGATCAAACTTACCCCGGTATTTTGCCATATACTCTTCCGGAGCAAACAACTCTGCATGAGGTATTACAGATGGATAAAACATGAAAAAGGATTTATCTTTGTTCTGTTCCAGAAATTTCAGGGCCTCTGCGTGGATAACATCAGGACCGTACTGTCCGGAGGCTTTACCCTGGTTACCTTCCAGAATTATTTTTTCGTTGTTATGCCATAAATGGTAGGGATAATAGTTGTGCGCCATCCTCTGGCAGTTGTAACCAAAGAACTGATCGAATCCCTGATTGTTGGGATCACCTTCTGAACCCGGATAACCGAGTCCCCATTTCCCATAAGCACCGGTAACATAACCTGCATCTTTCAGTGATTCGGCTAAGGTTATCACTTCTGATTTCAGGGGATACTGTCCTTCAGGCTTCCACTCTTTATTTCCTCTTATAAAGGTATGCCCGGTATGAAGACCTGTCATCAATGACGACCGTGAGGGAGCACAAACCGTTGATCCGGCGTAGTGTTGTGTAAATCTCAAACCACTTTCGGCAAGATTGTCTATATTGGGAGTAGAAAGATTTTTTTGTCCGTAGCAACTCAGATCTCCATAGCCTAAATCATCTGCCAGAATGAATATAATATTTGGTCTTGGCTGTTCAGCGATGTTTTGTTTTTGTTTGTTCTGGCAGGCCCCAAGAACCAATATAGCAGGAAGTACAAAATTTGTAAGTCTCATATTATTTTTTGATTTTGACTAACACTTCATTGATTTACCAATGAGATCAGTTAAGTTAATTAAAGTATATTTCAAATAAGTTGTATATCAGAATAATTTCATCTGATTTTAAAATACCCACACAAAAATTACAGGTCAGAAGAGTCCAAATCATACTCATCAGCGGTCAAATTGCTTAAGGTTCAGGTTTATTACGTATTTCTGACCGGAATAATACATATCATTCCATCTTACTTCCTCATGTGAAGTGGCGCTGGTTCTTCCCAGTATGGCCGAAAGTGTTGAAATGGCCCCGGATTGTGCTTCATTAAGGAATTCACCGGTTTCGATGCTTATTATGAAAGATTTCATCTTATTAGGCATTGAGTCGTGAAGAGCTGAAGTAAATGCTCCTGCCGAGCGTTGCTCCTCAGTAATTGCCTTTCCGTGAATTACGCCAGAATCCCAGGGATAGTCACCTTCAATATAAACACCGCGGTTATAATGTGCCTCAGCTACTCCTTTTGTCCCGATAAATCGTGCACAAACATCATTAAATGCAGGTCCAAACTGTGTGGAATGTATACTTACATTAGTATCTTCCGGATATTCATAAATAACCTGATAGTTAGTAAAGGTATCACCAAAATCAGGCTCCCCTTTACGATTGCCTTTTCCCACGGCATTGTCAGGTTTTTCATTAAGTATCCAGTTGCAAACATCTATCATATGTATTCCCTGATCGAGCAGGATGCCACCTGAAAGTTCACGAAAATGGAAATGGTTTCGTATCATAAATTCTTCAATGGAATTTCCAACAGGCTGTTTCATTGCACTTCCGGAGGAGATGTAATATAATTGAACATTAATAACATCGCCTATGTCACCTCTTCTGATACGCCTGGCCATTTCGACATAAGGAGTGGCATGTCTTATCTGGAATCCAATTACCAGACTTACTTTACCCCTTGCTCTCTCTCCGGTCCGGATGACCTGTTTGCATCCATAAACATCTGGAGCAACCGGTTTTTCACAGTAAACATGTTTTCCTGCATTTACAGCCGCATCAAGAAAATCAGGATGTGTGAATGCAGGTGAAGATATCAGAACAGCATCCACTGAGGAGTCATTCACCAACTCTTCATATGCTTTTGATCCCCTGTATATTTTAGATGAATTGATTGTTGTTCCTTCATTGTCTGTATTAAGCCTGTTGAATACGGGCAGTGCTTTTTCCAGTTGGTAATCAAAAAGATCGGCAATGGCAACTATCTGACTGTTGGTATGATTTACCATAGTTGAGATGACTGCGGTTCCTCTGTTGCCACAGCCAATTACTCCCATTCTTACTGCTGAATTAAGTTTAGAACCAAAAACTATCGAGGGTTTTAATACTGTAAGGGCTGTTATAGCCCCGGCCGATGCAATGAAATTTCTCCGGTTTCTTAATGGCATAATTTGGTTTTTTTATTATTAGTTGTAAAAATATAAAGAAATGGTTACTTAGTACCTCTCAAAGTACTAAAATCTTTCTCCCTGATGATGACCGGGGAGTATGGTATAGGGGAAAGATGTCAGATTAATATAGCTTTTTAAATCCTATAACCTCTTTTACTTCGTTAAGAGTGTATGAGGCCGACTCCCGTGCTTTTTCGGCTCCCATTCTGGCTACCCTGGCAAGATAAGCTTCATCTTCCAGAATTGAAATAATTCTTTCACGAATAGGCGATGTATATGAAATTATATCATCGGCCAACTGCTTTTTCATGTCACCGTATCTTATTTTGCATTTGTTATAGAGGTCATTGAAATATGATACTGTATCGGGCGAAGAGACAATCTCCATCAGGGTGAAGAGATTTTGCACAGGTTCGGATTTTTCCTGGTTCATAACTACAGGACCTGAGTCGGTTACAGCGCGCATGACTTTTTGACGAATCGACTTTGGATCTTCAAAGAGATTAATGGCGTTACCTTCCGATTTGCCCATTTTGCCGCTGCCATCAAGGCCCGGGACTTTGATCATGTCTTTTCCGTCAAAGGTGTATGGTTTGGGTAAAGGGAATACTCTCTTACCATACATCCGGTTAAATCTTTTGGCAAATTTCCTGGCCATCTCCAGATTTTGTTCCTGATCTTTTCCGACAGGAACAAAGTTGGCTTTATGGATAATGATATCTGCTGCCATTAAAACCGGATATGTAAGAAGTCCGGCATTTATATTATCAGGTTGTTGTCTGGCTTTCTCCTTAAATGATGTAGTTCGCTCCAGCTCTCCAAGATATGCATTCATGTTCAGGATGGTATAGAGTTCGGTAACCTCGGGAACATCGCTTTGGATGTAAATTGTGGCTTTCTCAGGATCAATTCCGCATGCCAGATATTCTGCAAGAACCTGTTTTACTCCTGCCTGAAGGTTTTCCGGAGTAGGGTGAGTTGTAAGGGAGTGTATGTCGGCAATGAAAAAGAAGCAGTTAAAATCTTCCTGCATCCTGACAAAATTGCGGACAGCGCCAAAATAGTTACCAAGGTGAAGGTATCCTGTGGGTCTTATGCCACTTAGAACTGTATGTTTCTTCATAATTTATCTCCTGAATGTCAATGCGGATACAAAAATAGCTATTCACAGCTAAAGATAATAGTGAAAAGATAAAAGTGAATAAAATTTAATGCTGATTGGAATGCTTTATTGCAATTTTTTCTTTTGCGGTGGTACTGATTTTAATTGGGATTACAAGATAACAAATTGATAATAAACTGTTGGCATAAATAAATTTTATATATAAACAAAACGTGGAATTAACCGGTTATCTTTTTTGAATAACAGTTGCCCTGAGGGCGGGCAGACCCGGAAACTCATTTTTTAAGATATAAAACAGAATTAAGAACATAAACATTAACTTTGTTTATCTTTTAGAGTGACATTAAAGATATTATAGTTATTAATTCATTTAAAAAAAGTACTATGTCTGACAAGAGCTCCAAAAAAATTTTTTTACTGGACGCCTATGCTCTTATTTACAGGAGTTATTATGCATTTATACGCAACCCGCGGTTTAACTCAAAAGGAATTAACACTTCAGCAATGCTGGGTTTTACTAATACTCTTGTCCAGTTGCTTGAAACAGAAAATCCCGATTATATTGGAGTGGTGTTTGATGTCTCTGCACCAACCTTCAGGCATGAACTATATAAAGAGTATAAGGCAAATCGTGATGTAATGCCTGAGGATTTGAGGAAATCAATTCCCTACATAAGAAAGATAATAGAAGCTTTTAATATTCCAATTGTAGAAATGGAGAGGTATGAAGCTGATGATGTTATCGGGACTCTTGCACAGAAAGCCAAAAAAGAGGGTTTTGTAACTTACATGATGACATCTGACAAGGATTATGCTCAACTTGTCACTGATGATATATTGATCTATAAACCGGCCAAAGCAGGTGGAGCTGTGGAAGTTTGGGGCATTGATGAGGTTAAGAAAAATTTTGGCATTGATAATCCGGAACAGGTAATAGACATACTTGGCCTGATGGGCGACAGTTCCGATAATGTCCCGGGTTGCCCGGGCATAGGTCCCAAGACCGCTCAAAAGTTAATTGCCGATTTTGGAAGTATTGAGACTCTTTATGAAAATATAGATAAGTTGTCGGGCAAACAGAAAGATAATCTTATTGAGAATGAAAAACAGGTAAGACTGTCGAAACAACTGGTCACTATTATACGCGATGTACCTGTAAACTTTGATAAAGAAGGTTTAGTAAGGGATGATATTAACAAGGAGGCCTTAAAAGCCCTTTTTGCAGAGTTGGAATTCAGAACACTCTCTGAGCGCTTAAACCTCGAAGATATTAAAAAGGGTGCAGCCATACAGCAGGATTTATTTAGTGAAACTCCGTCTCCTGCACCGGTGTCCGGCAAAAAAGAGAATATTAATACTGCACCTCATCAGTATTATCTGGTTGAAAACGAGATGCAGAGAGCGAGTTTGCGAGCTGAACTGGCAGTTACAGATGCATTTTGTTTTGATACTGAAACTACCGGACTGGATACACACACATCCGATTTAATATGCATATCCTTTTCATTCAGGAAACATGAAGCTTATTGTGTAATGTTACCTTCCGGATATGATGAGGCAAAAAAGGTAGTGGAAGAGTTCAGGGATATATTTGAGGATGAGAATATACTTAAGATAGGGCAGAATATAAAATTTGATCTGCTCATGCTGAGCAATTACGGCATTGGTGTGAAAGGCAAACTATATGACACAATGCTTGCTCACTATCTTATTCAACCTGAACAGAAGCATAACCTGGATTATCTGTGTGAGATATATTTGAATTATGAAAAAGTCTCCACCGAAGATCTGATTGGAAAAAAAGGTAAAAATCAATTGAATATGCGTTCAGTACCTTTGGATAAGCTTGTCGATTATGCCTGCGAGGATGCTGATCTGACATTCAGGTTAAAAGATGAACTTGATCCTGAGCTTGACAGATACGAAATGCGTGAATTGTTTGAAACTGTTGAAATGCCGCTTGTTCCGGTTTTGGTGCATATGGGAAAGGCCGGGGTTAAAATAAATACTGAAGAGCTACGTGAATATGCCGGGGTTTTACGGGAACAGATAATTGATATAGAGAAAGAAATTTTTGAACTTGCCGGTGAAGAGTTCAATATTTCATCTCCCAGGCAGATGGGACCTATTCTTTTTGAGAAATTAAAGATTGACACTGATGCAAAAAAGACAAAAACCAGGCAGTACTCGACATCCGAAGAGGTTTTGGTAAGATTGGCCGACCGCCACCCGATTATAAATAAAATTCTGGATTACAGAGGATTAAAAAAATTATTATCAACCTATGTAGAAGCACTCCCTGAATTGGTAAATAAAGAAACAGGCAAAATACACACCTCTTATAATCAGGCTATTACTTCCACCGGCCGACTTAGTTCCGTTAATCCGAATCTGCAAAATATTCCTATCAGGGATGAAACGGGAAGAGAGATAAGGCGGGCATTCATTCCTTCGGATGAAGATCATACTTTTTTATCGGCCGACTACAGTCAGATTGAACTCAGGATAATGGCTGCCCTCAGCGAGGATTTGGAGATGCTTAATGCTTTTAAGGAAGGTAAAGATATACATGCTATAACTGCTTCAAAAATTTTTAAGGTAGATGAAAAGGAGGTTACATCCGAAATGCGAAGGAAAGCTAAAACAGCAAACTTCGGAATTATATATGGCATTTCATCTTATGGTCTCTCCCAGCGCCTGAATATTCCACGCAGGGAGGCGAAAGAATTAATTGACGGGTATTTTGAAAATTTTCCGGGGATAAAAGATTTCATGGACAAACAGATCGAATTCGCAAGAAATAAAGGGTATGTGCAAACAATTAAGGGTCGAAAACGTTATTTAAATGACATCAATTCAGCAAACAGGGTTGTTCGTGGAATGGCAGAGCGAAATGCTATTAATGCTCCAATACAGGGTTCTGCAGCTGATATAATAAAAATGGCAATGATCAAAATTTATGAAAAGTTTATTGAGCGGAAGTTAAATTCCAAAATGATCCTGCAGGTTCATGATGAACTAAACTTCGATGTATGTAAATCTGAATTGGAGACGGTAAAAGAGATTGTAAAAAATGAAATGGAAAACACGGTTGATATAGGAATTCCGCTTACTATTGAAATGAATAACGCCGGCAATTGGCTGGATGCACATTGAATCTATGGAAAAACGATTTATGATAGAAACTGAGGAGGACTACCGTGAAGCTTTAAACAGGTTTATTAAACTTTGCGAATCTGAAAAGAGTGATGAGGAATTAAAGGAGATGTTGCTCTTAATAGATCTTATGGAGAAATATGAACGTGCCAATTGTGGGTATAACTAATACAATCTATTGGTATCTTTGCAAATGTCATCAATTTAAAAAGTAATGGCACTTCAGAGGGATACAATTAAAATAATTAATCCGCTTGATAATTCATCCCTGCAGAGGCAGGGAGAAGATTTAAAAGTTGATTATGTCACACCCATACTCTTAGGTCCGTTACCGGAAAGAGACACTCTGACTCAGTCAGAATCAAATGAAGGCAGTCAGGTACGGCAACCACCTGCTGCCCAGATACGCTACCGGAGATGGCTTCGTGAGCAGAATTTACTGGTAGGAGGGAATAGATATATTGAACCCAAAAATGAGATTGCTGTTAGTAATGGAATAGTTGAGGTTAACCAGGGAATTATATTACCTTCAAGAGAAATTAACAATCCCGGAACCGACTGGATCACAGTGATATTTCTGATCATTCTGGTTATGTTTGCATCTGTAAGAAATTCCTACTCCAAATACCTTGGCCATCTGTTTCAGTCATTGGTAAATTACTCTACTACCTACCGGATGTTCAGGGAAATGAATTATCCTGCCACACATGGTGCATATCGTCTTGATCTGTTTTATTATATTACTTTTTCAGTTTTCCTGCTGCAGGCAGTTCTTTATTTTTTCAATAGTTACTCCCAGGAGACGGCAATTCTTTTTTTAAAAATTATGGGCATTACTTTAGTATACTATACAATGAAAAAGATGGCTTATAAAATAACAGGAATAATAACTGAGACTGTTAATGAAACAGGTGAGTACCTGTTTAATATGGATAATATTAACCGTGTAGCAGGGTTGTTGCTCTTTCCGGTGGTGCTTACAGGTGCTTTTTCTACAGTTATAAATAGGAAAATAACTATTTATGCAGGCATATTAATATTGTCTGTACTCTATTTAAAACTTTTATACAGAGGAATTAAAATATTATTCAGAAAACAATTTTCAATATTTTATCTCTTTTTGTATTTTTGTACCCTTGAATTTGTACCCTTGGTTTTACTTTACAAGATTACGAGGCCTTAAGCAGGTACATTAAATTTAAAAAACGGTATTTTGAAAATCAAGAGTATTTTAGTATCACAGCCGGAACCGACAACGCCGAAATCCCCCTACTATGACTTGGCTGAAAAAAGCAATGTAAAAATTGATTTCAGGTCATTCATACAGGTGGAAGGGATTTCAGCTAAAGAGTTCAGGCAATGCAGGGTCCATATATTGGATCACACGGCAGTTATTTTTACAAGTCGAACGGCTATTGATCATTTTTTCAGGATAAGCCGGGAACTGAGATTGACAATTCCTGATTCGATGAAATATTTTTGTATTTCCGAGGCTACAGCCTACTATTTACAAAAATACATTGTCTACAGAAAGAGAAAAATATTTTTTGGCAACGGAAAATTTTCTGATTTGGTTAATATCATGAAGAAACACAAAGATGAAAATTTCCTTGTTCCCCTTTCTGATATTCATAAACAGGGTATTCCGGAATTGTTGGATAAGGGAGGTTTTAAATATACAAAGGCAATTTTATACAAGACAATAAGCAGTGATCTGTCAGATCTGAGAGATGTTAATTATGATGTACTTGTATTTTTCAGTCCCTCCGGAATTAAGTCTCTTTTCCAGAATTTCCCTGATTTTAAACAGAATAATACCAAAATAGCCTGTTTCGGTCCGGCAACAGCCAAAGCTGTTTTGGACGCAGGATTGCAACTTGATATTGAAGCTCCTACTGCTGAAGCTCCCTCAATGACTATGGCCCTGGAACAGTATATTAATAAGGTTAATAAGGGGTGTTAGAGGAAATTGTGTATCTTTGAAGGCACATTGAAGGCTAATCTGTTTTGAGCCTTTGTTGATATTTAATGGAAAATTTTTCAGAAAGTCACAGGAGAAAATATTCTCTTCCCAAAAGTGAACGGCTTTGCTCAAAAAAGTTGTTTGACAGACTTTTTTCTGAAGGAAAGTCTTTATTGGTTTATCCTGTAAAAATAATATTTATTGAGATTCCTTACCGGGAAGAACAACCGGCACAGGCTGCATTTGCCGTAAGCAGGAGGCTTTACAGAAAGGCAATTGTCAGGAATCTTATAAAAAGAAGAATGCGTGAGGCCTACAGACTTAACAAGCATCATTTATATTCCGGAATCAGCAACAGGAATTTAGCCCTCGTAGTTATTTATATAGGAAAAGAGATTTTAGATTTCCGTTATATTGAAAATTCCCTGAAACGAGGGCTGAATCTGATTTTAAAAAATTTATCCTGAAGTACTACTCGGAGTCCATAATTTCAGTTTGAACCCTTACTGAATCTTCATGGATAATCTGGAAAAAAACTTTCACAAAATCTTCATTAAGATCAAGTTTTTTAGCCAGATTTACCCGGTCTTCGAGAAGCTGGCTCCAGCGGCTGATTTGAAGTGCTGTAACATTATTCTGTTTTTTATACATACCGATCTTCTTTACTATATCATTTCTGGAAGACAAAGTCTCCAAAAGCTCTGAGTCAATGGCATCAATACGGCTGCGCAAAATGTCCAGCTGGTTTTCAAATTCCGGATTGTTTGTACGCTCATATCTTATGACCAGTTTATCGAGTAGCTTACCAAGATCTGAAGGTGTTAACTGCTGGGCAGCATCACTAAGAGCTTTAGCCGGATCAATATGTGATTCGAGCATCAATCCCTCCATTCCCATGTCAAATGCTTTTTGGGAGATTTCATACAGATATTCACGCTTTCCGGCAATATGACTGGGGTCACAAATAATTGGAAGATTAGGTATTAACCTTCGTAATTCTATGACAGTCTGCCAGTTGGGATAATTACGATATTTTGTCTCCCTGAAGGGTGTAAATCCGCGATGAATTGCAATAATATTTTTTATTCCTGCACGATTCACCCGCTCTATGGCACCAACCCACAACTGAATGTCAGGATTAACAGGATTTTTAACCATAACAACACAGTTACTTCCCTTTAATACATCGGCAATTTCCTGCACAACAAACGGACTGGCGGTTGACCGGGCACCAATCCACAGGACATCTATACCCGCTTTAAGGGCTTTTTCTGTATGTCTTGCATTAGCCACTTCAGTAGCTACCGGAAGGCCAGTCTCTCTTTTAACAAGTTGCAGCCATTGGAGCCCCTGTAATCCTATTCCCTCAAATGATCCCGGTCTGGTTCGCGGTTTCCAGATACCTCCGCGGAATATAAAAACCCTGGGATCCCTGGCAAGCAGTTTTGCAGTTTCAATAGTTTGCTGTTCTGTTTCCAGACTGCAAGGCCCTGAAATAAGTAATGGATTGTTTATTTCAGGCAGCCATTCCTTAATTGGATTAATTTCAAGTTGTGAACTCATTGTTGTTTTGTATAAAGTTTTACAAGTTTTTCTTCATTTTTTATAAAATTATTGGACTCGCCATCCAAAATATTTCTTATTTTATTGGCATTGAGTATCAGCTCTTCCAGCTTATTATACTGCTTATCTTTTAAGCAATCGCGGAATTGCTGCAAATGTTCTATGTAGACATTTAATGAATCAACTACATACTTGCTGTTTTGTTCAAAAATAGGCTTCCACATTGATGAGGAACTTTTTGCCAGTCTGACAGTCGAACGAAAACCGCCGCTTGCAAGGTCAAAGATGATTTTTCTGTCCTCTTTTGACTGAACTGCATTAGCCAGAGCGAATGCTGCTGCATGGGGGAGGTGAGAGACGAAGGCTGTACTGTGATCCTGTTCATCAGAGGTCATGTAAGCAATATCCATCCCCAGTACCTGGAACAATTTTTCTACCAGCGCAAGATGTTGGGGTCCGGATAGTTCATTATCGCAAATAATAGTTATTTTACCCCGGAAGAGACCATCCAGGGAAGAAGCAGGCCCTGAATTTTCTGTTCCGGACATGGGGTGGGCAGGTATAAACTGTTTTCTTTTCGGATGATTCTGAACTTTGTCTGTAATTATCTTTTTTGTTGATCCCATATCAGTTATAGTAGTGTTACTTTTTACCCGGTCAAGGATATAAGGCAGGAGTTCTAACTCTTTATCCACGGGAATGGCGATAATAATCAAATCCGTATCATTAATTGCCTCATCAAGAGGATAGATATAATCTACTAATCCCATTTCCAAAGCTTCTCTGGCATGCTCTTCGTCAACTTCCACACCGAGTAGTTCTGTCGCAAATTTTGTTCTCCTTAAATCTTTTGCAAGCGAACCCCCTATTAAACCAAGTCCGACAATTGTAACTCTCATAATATTAAATTTATAACAACCAAATAAACTATCATTTTTATAGCAACTTCAATGAAAATACTTTTTACAAATGCCCTAAAAAAAAGAGGCCCCGAATTTTTCGGGACCTCCTTTAAAAATATCTTTAATTCACCAATACTTTACCGGTTGATCCCGTTATCAGAACCAAAATAAAAATATCCGTAATAAGTATTGTTGAATGACATTTGCAAAAAAATTACATTTGAATGCAAATATAAGTAATATTTTTAGATTTTGTAACTTTTGAAATGATAATAATTAAAATTATTAATTTATGTCTTTTTTATCCTGAATTATGATACTGAATGATCATTCCCGAAATGAAGCCGGGCAAACTATAATACCTTAATATGGTTTCAGTTTCAACATATAATGGCAGATTGTATTAAGGTACCGGTTAGAATAGTGAAGGAGTGATTAATTCATTTTTTACTGAAATAAATGATTCAATGAAAAAAAACAATACATTTGTTTTATCTGTTAAGAAACTCTTTTATTTGAATTCAGGTTTTGGTAAAAATAATGAAAGATGTCGGGTTATTAACCCGCAAGTGATTTGGTATTGATTAACAATTAGTTATAAAGATGCATTAAGTATTGCTACAGGTAGCTGGTTGTCAATTGAACGAAAAGATATACGTTAAAATACATCAGATTGTCATTAAAACGATAAGGTATTAATGAAAAAGGTGCTGGTAATTGGCTCTGTTGGTATCAATACAGGTCAATTAAAACATTTATTTAAACTATACTATCCGGGATTTTTCTTTTTGTCAGCTTCTTCAGGAAGAGAGGGAATAGAAATTGCACAGCAAAATATTCCTGAAATTATTTTGCTTGATCTCTTCATTCAGGATATGGATGTCGATGAGGTAACCGGGATATTAAAGAGTAACCCTGTCACTGAGCATATTCCGGTAGTGGTGACCGGCGAAACCTGCATAAACCAGCAAGAACAAACTCCGCATCTCTTCATCCGTGCAGATGCCAGTTTTTCAAAACCATTCAATCCTGAAGAGTTTAAGTCGTTGGTTGATGTTGTACTAAGATTAAAAAAGGCTGAAGACGGATTGAGGAGATATCAGAAGCAGATAAAAAATTATCAGAGGAGAATCAAAAATCTTACTCTGGAACTGACCATGGCTGAGGAGGAAGAGAGGAAGAGAATTGCTGAGCACCTTCATGATAACCTGGGGCAAACTTTATCACTGATATATATCAATCTCTCATCATTTGCAGAAGTTAATGATAACTCCGGATTGCAAAAAGTACTTAATCGTACATCCGACCTCGTGAGTAAAGCAATAACTGAGTCAAGGGTCATGCTATATGAACTGTATCCCCCTGTTTTACATGAACATGGACTTTTACCTGCATTCATAATGAAATTAGAGCAGATAGAAAAGAACTATAAAATAAAAACAGTTTTTACCTCAGAGTTAAAAAAGATTGATATCAGGAAAGAGTTTAATATTTTTGTATACCGCATTGTTGCAGAATTGTTTAATAATGTAATAAATCATTCTGGCGCCAGTCGGCTGGAACTTGAAGTGAAGAAGAAGAAGAATGAATTTTATTATTTTATTGTAAGGGATGATGGTGAAGGCATTAAAAATGATTATTCAAAAAAGCAGTCATTGAGAGGATTCGGGTTAGTGAGCATAAAAGAGAGACTTAAAAATATGAATGGTAACCTGAATATTGAAAGCAATGCCTGCACCGGGACAGTTGCAACAGTGCGAATTCCTGTAAATAAAAATTGAGAGATATGGGAATAAGGGTTTTAATAGCAGATGATCATAATCTGGTTCGTGAAGGTTTAGCAACATTATTATCATCATTTTCAGAAATAGAAGTTATTGGCGAGGCATCTGACGGCAGTGATGCTGTTTCAAAAACAAAGCAGTTAAAGCCTGATTTAGTATTGATGGATATTGCCATGCCAGGGATGAACGGAATTGAAGCCACCCGTATTCTTAAAAGAGATTGTTCAGATATTAAAATAGTTGCGGTATCAATGCATTCCGACAGGCATTTTATAAAAGGAATCCTTGAAGCTGATGCGGACGGTTACCTGCTTAAAAACTGTACCGGTAAACAGCTGGCAGAAGCAGTAAAATGTGCCGTATCAGGAAAGAAATATCTGTGTGAAGAGATTACAGATATGCTGATTAAAGGATATCTGGATCCTGATGAAGAGAATGAAAAAGGTTTTTCTGAATTGACAGAGAGAGAGATCGATATTTTTAAACTTTATGCCGAAGGAACAACCACCAGGGAAATCGCAGAAAAACTTTTTATAAGTGTTAAAACAGTTGGCACACATAAATTACATATATACAAAAAATTAGGCATAAATAATAATGCAGATATTGTCAAATATGCAATAAAGAGGGGTTTGATACAATTCTAGTATATGCCGGTACCGGAAGCTTGCTCCTTGTCAAATCAGACAGTCGGTTATATATTTAATAATTTTGTACATTTTTAAAAGAGATATATTTTAACTTTGCCACTATATATTTAAAATTGAATCGGGCAACTTTTATCAGAGAGTAATTTGCTCATAAATTCTGAATTTTAAAGTAATTAATTTGCATTAAAGTCTTAAAAGATGAATGTTTATAGCAGATGGTTTATTTTGTTGTCATTTTTTTTATTTCTCTCCTTAACTCCCGATAAAGGTTATTATGATGAGATCTACCGGCCGCAATTTCATTTTTCTCCGGAAAAGAACTGGCATAATGATCCAAATGGTTTAATCTATTATAAAGGTGAATATCATCTTTTTTATCAGTATAATCCTAACGGACTTGAATGGGGTTATATGCATTGGGGACATGCAATAAGTGAAGATTTAGTACGATGGCACCATTTACCTGTTGCTCTTAAGCCTGATGAGGATTCTGAGGACAAAGTGAGATGTACGGCATTTTCCGGATCAGCAATTGTGGATGAAAAAAATTTGCTGGAGAAACAGAGTGGTGAAGAAAAAACTCTGGTTGCCTTTTATACAAGTCAGCAGTGTGGGCAGAGAATTGCATACAGTACGGACAGGGGGCGGACATGGAATAAATATGAGGGTAATCCCGTTATTCCTTTTGATGAAAATGATGATGCCCGGGATCCCAAAGTGCTTTGGCACGAGCCATCTCAAAAATATGTTATGGCACTTTACAGAAAGACTGAGGAAGATGAAAATTCAAAAGGTGTTTCTTTTTATTCTTCAGAGAATCTGGTTGACTGGGAGTGGCAGAGTCATATCTATGGATTTTATGAATGTCCCGATCTGTTTCAGATGCAGGTAACCAACAGGCCTGAAGAATTAAAGTGGCTGCTGTTTGACGGAGATGGCAGTTATCTTATCGGTAATTTTGACGGACGGCAGTTTACGCCGGAATCAGCCAAATTGAAGAGTGATTTTGGGGCTAACTATTATGCAACTCAAACCTGGAGTAATATTCCCGAGGAAGATGGCAGGATAATTCAAATTGCATGGATGCGGGGAGGAGAATTTCCCGGAATGTCCTTTAAAGGTCAGATGACCTTTCCGTCAGAACTTACACTGACCCGATTTAGTACAGGTTATCAGGTTACCCGTAATCCCGTTAAGGAGATCGAATTATTGCATGATAAGCATTATAATTGGGAGAATAAGAATCTTATTCCGGGTATAAATGAGAATCTGGTTAAAAAAGTGAAGGGTGATTGTCTGCATATAATTGGTGAGTTTGATTTAAAAACCGCAGGATCCTTCGGTTTTATGATTCGAAGGGGAAAGAAAACTCCCGGCACAGAACTGCTGTATGATGTTAAGCGTGGTACTTTATCACTTTTAGGCACTACTGCTCCTTTAGCTCCGGTTGACAATAAAATTACTCTTGAAATTCTGATAGACCGTGCCTCAGTTGAGGTATATGCCAATGGCGGTCAGACAGTAATATCAAACTGTTTTACACCCAAAGAACGTGCAGAGGATTTAATACTGTTTAATCATGGCGGCGAACTGGAAGTTATCAATTTAGATATCTATCAGGTAAACTCCGCATGGGAGTAATACATTATTAGATCAGCAGCAATTCTGATATTCAATGTAAATCAGGTATTTTGTAATAAATTATTTAATTACAGTGCAAGAAAGCCTGACTTCATAAGAAAACTTAGATCGTCAGCAGATGATAATTCAACAGGTTTTTCACCTTTTTTGAAAATCCGGCACATCTGACTGCCAACCAGACTGAGTTTTTCATCCTCGAGTTTGAGCATTGTGCCTTCTCTGAGGCCAACTACATAGGTTTTGGGATATAGTTCAATGAATTCCATAATTCGCTGTTCACGGGTTTCGCCCGCATGTCCGATAACATGCGAATCAAGGTAATGAGGATTAATCTGAAATGGCACCAGTCCCACACATTCGAGTCCGAGAGGATCAACAACAGGCATATCGTTTGTTGTTCTCATTGTCGGACAGGCTACATTTGTACCTGCGCTCCATCCGATGTAAGGTATACCATTGAACACCTTCTCACGTATCGGATTCATTAATTTTTTTTCGTGCAACTTACGTACGAGCTGCCATGTGTTTCCATCGCCAATAACTATTGCTTCTGCGTTATTAATGGCTTTAATAGGATCAGAAAAGGTGTGTAATCCTGCAACATGATGACCCACTTCGGCAAAGCGCTGGTCAACTCTTTCACAATACTTATCATATGAGAGAGTTATAGAGGCATAGGGAATAAGAAGAGCTGTAACCGGAGTATCGCCCAGAAATTTTTTAATTTCATTTTTCGGATAATCCAGATAGGGTTCACCTGCCATTGTCGAATTACTTATCAATAAAAGTTTCATTATCTATCACTTTAATTTATATTTTGCAATAACTAAAATTTTGAAGAAATAATCAATAACAAATGACAACTTTTTTAATTAATTGTATAGATTGTTTAAATCTTCCTTTGCTAGTTCAACAAAAAAGCCGGCAATTTTGTTGGTTATCTCATCAATAAATTTTTCTCCCTTTTGCCGGTTTGCTTTTTTGGGATTTCCGATACCGGTGTCTTCTGATACCAGATTCCACCGGCGGGGTGTCCAGGCTGTATTGTTGTTCAGACCTTTGATCTTAAATTTTTTAGATTTTCCGTCACCTGCCTCCTGAAGCGGAAGCACCAGATTGGGGAATAAATACATTATGATGCTGGTTTCCATTTCATTAGCATGGTCGCCACCCTCTTCAAAATATTTTGAATTGTCGATAAAGCTAAACCATTCATTAAGTGCAATGAACATATCTGGGAATTGTGGTAATATTTCACGGATAGCAGGTTTAAAATCGTTACCGCCATGACCGTTCATGATGACCAGTTTCCGGATGCCCTGACCGTACAGTGCTTTTACAAGGTCTTCCAGGATAATTTTTTGAGTTGAAGGCCGGCAGTGCAGGCAAAAAGGTAATTCAATTTGTCCCATATTCTGCACTCCCAGGGGAATAACCGGGAGAACCATGATTTTGGCACCCTTCTCCCATGCTTTTTTGGCTGCCATAGCAGCAATACCGGCTGTTTCCAGTGAATCAGTTCCATAGGGTAAATGATAATTATGCGGTTCGGTGGCACCCCATGGCAAAACGGCAACTTCGTATTTTTGGTTTTTTATCTGTTTCCAGTTTGTCTCTTCTAAGATATAAGGTCTCATTATTAAAATCTTGTTAAAGTTATTCCAAAAGTAAAGACTGATAGCTCAGGGCCAAGATTATTTTTAAAGAGGGGAATAAGTTCGTATGTCGCAAAAAGATTAATCCACCTGTAGCCGGTCCTTACCATAAGGCCGTACTTAAAATCATGCAGGGAGTAGTGTCCGGGTACTTTGAGTTTCTCCTTCTTCCCGTCCAGGCGGTATTTTACTTTTGTATGACTGCTGATCCTGAGTCCTGCATATGGCCCTGCTGAAAAATAGTATCTGTTTTTATAGTGATTTACCGGTATCTGAAATTCAGCTAAAAGTGGCAGCGTAAGAGAAACTATCGAAAGTTTTGATTTCTGATTATCATCAAAATAAAGCCTGTCAGGTTCAATTCTGCCGTTTTCAAGCCTCCTTATAGTTGTATTTTGATCGAGCCTGTAACTTTGTAAATGCAATCCCAGTCCGGTTACCAATCCGATTGTGTTTCTGTTATGCTGCAGTCCGATGCTCTGCTGTATCACATTAATATGGGTAGAGTTGGAACGTAGAATGTCATTATTCATGAACTCTGAGTCATAGCCGCTGTAATCTGTATCAGCAAATATGTTAAAACCAAAATCAACTCCTGCCCAGTGACCGGAAAATTCATCCTGCCACAAATTAAATCCATCCCGTGAAATTTGTTCTATATGAATGTTTTTTAAAATTTTAGTTGGATCCTCCTTAACCGGTACGATTGTATCTGCCTCCTGCGACAAGCCGTTTATAAATGTGACCGCAACCATTATCACAATTAATATTAAACGGTTTATTTCCAGGAATTTTTTGGATTTTAATATCATTTTCAAAAATTAACTTGCAAATGAATTCCATTTATGCAACAAATGTACATGATTTGTAGAAATACCATATGAAATCTATTTTATTTTTACTTATTAAATCTGCCGAGAGCAATTCTGGCCAAACCAGACTAATTTTATGAAAATCAAATTTTGTTATTAAATATAAATTTAGTATATTTATTAACCTAAATTACTGGGATGATTCTTTAATAATTTGAACAGTATCATTATGAAAAATAAACGTAGTTTTATCTCAGGAGCTGAGTGTCATAAGTATAATGAAGCTCATCTTTCAAAAATCAGAAAGTTGAAATTTAATTCATTCTTGAATGAATTTTGCAATTTTCAAAATGCAATTATCAATTCAGAGCAAAGTGTTCCTTTTACTTCGTATGTGTGCCCGGTTAACATTTATAATAAGATAATTATTATTTACAGGAATGTGCTCTTGAGCTGTACCTCATGCGTAAAAAAATCACCTGATAGTAATATATACAGTTCTGCATAACTTTTTAATCATGTTATTTATAATCAAAAACTTAAATTATCATGGCAATAATCAATCAATCATAAATGATATGCTGTTTATTAAAAAATTACTTTATAAGTTGAATAACTAATAAAGAAGGAGGTGAGGTTATGATTTTATAAGTCCAAAAAAGGTCAATCCGGCAATTCAGTTAATTATAAAATTCCGGTTTTTACATCAGATGCCGATCCGGAATAATAAACATGGTGTGTTTCACCATAAATTTTTTAACTTAAACGATATAACTATGAAAAATTTTTGGAAAATCTCTTTTTCAGATGATTTTTGGTCAAAACCTTTGAGCTTGAAATTAACTCTATGGCTCATTTTATTCTGCATAATTACGGTTTTTGGATCTGCTTATTCCAGTGCTTCAGCCAGTACTGTGGTTTCAGGATTGACAATTCAACAACGAACCGTCAGAGGCACAGTGACTGATAACAACAATAATCCGTTACCGGGTGTGACAGTTGTTATACAAGGCACGACGCAGGGAACAGTTACCGATGTGAACGGGGCATATTCAATCTCTAACGTTCCCGTTGACGCAACACTGGTTTTTTCATTCGTTGGTATGGGTACCCAGGAAGTAGTGGTTGGTAACCAGACTGATATCAATGTAGTTATGGTCGAAGAGACTATCGGTCTTGAGGAGGTTGTAGCTATAGGATACGGAACAATGAAAAAAAGCGATTTAACCGGGTCTGTTGTGAGGGTTGAAATGGAAGACAAAATTAATCAGGCCAATATAAACCTTATTGAATCGCTGGCCGGCACTGCTGCAGGTGTCAATGTTGAGGGCCGTGGAGGAGCCGGTGGTCAGCCTTCCTTCTCTATCAGGGGACAAACTTCATTGTCGGCAAGCAACTCCCCCTTAATCGTTCTGGACGGAATTATTTATAATGGTTCCATTGCCAACATTGATATTAATGATGTTGAGTCAATTGATATTCTTAAGGATGCCAGTGCTGCTTCTGTTTACGGATCAAGGTCGGCAAATGGTGTTATGATCATAACCACCAAAAGAGGAGTATCGGAAAAGCCCGTTGTATCCTTCAATATGTATTATGGCTTTCAGGATATGACAAATAATCCTATGAGAGTTATGAATGCCGAGGAATTTGCTGTCAGACTGGTTGACTGGAGTCACCAGAATCTGGTGTACCAATGGTATAAAACCAGGCCTACAAGTGCAGCGGGGAGGCCTCCCAGGCCTGATATTACTGACAGGCAACTTGTTTCTACATATTTGAGAACACAGGAGGAGAAGGATAACTATCTGGCAGGTAATTCCATCGACTGGGTTGACGAAGTACTAAGGATTGCACCTGTTCAAAATTATAACATCAGCTTGTCTGGCAAGAGTGGTGATAAGGTTAACTATTTTTTATCAGCTTCATATACTGATGAGGAGGGTATCCAGCTGAATGATAAATTTGGACGATTCACTGTACGCAGTAATATTGATAGTGATGTTACCGACTGGCTCTCGTTGTCTTTTAAAACATCATATTCCTATATGGATTATTCGGGACAGGCAGCATCGCTGGCCAATGCCAGAGTGGCCAGTCCGCTGGTTAATAATTATATAGGCAAACCATACTACGATATTTATTTGAGCGGGGAGTTATTTCAACCGTACCCGCTTGTTTATACATTCATTGATGATTCTGATATTAGAAACCAGCTTCACCTGATAGGTAGTATTAACATTGATATTCCCTGGATTAAAGGATTATCAAACGAATTAAATTATTCGCATATGTATTCTGACAGGAATAATAATGCCTATCACAATTACAATACACCATCAGGATCATCCAACAGAGGATATGCAACCAAAAATCCTTCTCAGAGCCGTGACTGGGTGATAAATAATATTGTTACATATTCCAGGACTTTCGGAGACCACCAGGTTAACAGCACTCTGCTTTATAGCCGGGAAAAGAGATATGGCGACGCCTCTTCGCTTGTAGCACAGGGTTTTGATAATGAAGCTCTCGGATATAATAATGTGGGACTGGCAGAAGTATCGACCGTATCCTCCTCAGCCTATGAAGAGAACAGTCTTTCATATATGGCACGATTAAACTACAGCTATTTGTCGAGATACATGATTACCGGAACCATACGCCAGGACGGATATTCCGGATTCGGAGCAGGCAATAAGTGGGCTACCTTCCCCTCTCTGTCTCTTGCCTGGGTTTTTACTGAAGAGCCGTTCCTGAAAGATCTTGGATTTTACGGAAAGTTGAGAGCTTCATATGGTATGAACGGTAATCAGGGTATTGGGCGTTATGCAAGTTTATCAGAAATGGGTACCCGTTATTATGTTTATGGACAATCGACAGCAATTGGCCTCTATCCTTCAACTTTAGGTAATTCAAGTCTTGGCTGGGAAACAACCGAATCTTATAATATCGGTATAGATTATGGTTTCCTGAATAACAGAATTTCCGGATCTCTTGATGTGTACACTGCTCAAACCATTGATGTTCTGGTTCAAAGGCAACTCCCAAGATCATCCGGTTATGCCAGCGTTTGGGCCAATATCGGAGGATTGCAGAACAGAGGTATAGAATTTGAGTTAAGGTCACTGAATTTCGACAGAAAGCTGAGATGGGAAACTTCATTCGTATTTTCACTAAACAGGGACAAGATAACTAAACTTTATGGCGAGGATGATGATGCTGATATTGGAAACCAGTGGTTTGTTGGAGAACCAATCAGTGCTATCTATGATTATAAAATGGTAGACGGTACCGTTTGGACTGAGGAGGAATTATTTGCCGGGAAGATTCCGTTAAAGGACTGGTATCCGGGTCAGTTCAGATATGTAGACCTCAATAAAGACAGTCTGATCACTCCGGATGCTGACAGGACAATTGTCGGTTATGGTACTCCCAGCTACAGATTTAGTATTAATAATACTCTGTCTTACCGTAACTTCACACTGAATTTCTTTATTAATTCAATTCAGGGAGGTGATAAATATTATATTGCCAATAACGAGACAAATATAAATCCACGTTATTATATGCAGCAAAGGATGAATAACACAGCAATTAATTCTTACTGGCGACCGGATGCTCCTACAAAAACTACTACAGGTATATATAACCTTCCGCCCAGGGAGAGTGGAATTTATCAAAGCAGAAGCTTTGTTAGATTACAGGATATAACTCTGTCATACAAACTGGGCCAGAAAATAAGAAACACTTATAACCTGCCTGATATGCAGATATATATTTCAAGCAAGAATCCATATGTATGGACCAAATGGCAAGGATGGGATCCTGAAACAGGGACCAGCGATTCACCCCTTATGAGAAATATAATTGCAGGATTCAGGATTACGTTGTAATAATATGTATCTGAGATGACAGATTAAGTAATTATGACATTAAAATTAAGAAATATGAAAACATATATTGATTTATTGAACAGGAGATTATTAATAATATGCCTTGTGCTCTTTCTATTACCCTCCTGTAATGAAGATATTCTTGAAGAAAAACCTATAGATTTTCTCTCTCCTGATAATGCCTATTTAACTGAACAGGGTGTGGTACAGGGAATAACAGCACTTCACGACAGAGTGAGGACTGCCTTTTATTCCTTTACTGAATTCGGGACTATGAACTGGAGAGTACATGGAAGTGATTTAGGTTACATGGGTGAAAATCCACACCGGAGTCAGTACTATATCAACAGCTATCTTGACGTGGACCCGGTAAAACGCTATGTAGTAGATACCTGGAATACGGGATTTCAGATAATACAGTGGGCTAATGTATTAATTAAAAAGATTGAATTGCTTGATCCTGAGGTTTTTACTGATGGAGAAGCAGGTAAGAACCTGCATTTGGGTGAAGCAAGATTTTTCAGGGCTTTTATTTATCGTTACCTTGTATCTACTTATGGTGATATTCCTTTATTAAAAGAGCCTGTTGAGGCAGCCAAAGCAGATTTTGTAAGGGATCCGGTATCCGAGGTCCGGAAATTGATAGAGGAGGATTTTAAATTTGCAGCTGACCATTTGCCTAATCCGGGTGATGAGGCTGCTCCGGGTAGAATTACCAAAGGACCTGCATTACATTATCTTGGTGAAGCATATCTTGAACAGGGTAAGGCGCAGCAGGCAGTTGAAGTACTTGAATCGATAGATGGTATGGGTTATGCACTTATGACGGAACGTTTCGGAAATCATCTTGATAAAGATATTTTCGGATCGGGTGATCCTTATTACGATCTGTTCGGGTATGAGAATCACAATCTGGCTGCAAATAAAGAGGCCATGTGGGTAATCCAGATTGAACCTACAATTCAGGGGGGAAGCCAGGTTTCAAGTGCATATATTTTCGGCCCCAGATATTTTGATATCGGTCTGACCCCTGATGGATACAAGGCAATTCTGGGTACAATGTACAATAACCTTTATACAGGATATTCAGATACATTAAGCCGGGGTACCGCAAATATCCGCGGGTCCAGTTTCATTTACTATACAATATGGCAAAGTGACTGGAATAATGATACCCGCAATGCAAAGCATAATTTAAAGAGGGATTTCTATTATGATAATCCGGCTTCTGCCTATCATGGACAAAAAATTGACTTCAGCCTTTATGATCCTCCGAGACCAAATCTTCTTGAGGATACTACCAAATGTCTCTATCCGGTTCATACGAAAACTCTTGATCCGCTGAACTATTTTTTACAGCCCCATAGGGCAGGTGGTGGCATAACCCATAAAGACTGGTATGCGCTGCGCTATGCAGAAACTTTACTGCTCAGGGCTGAGGCCTATCTCGGGGTTAACAGACCAGATAAAGCTGCAGAAGATATCAATAAAGTCAGAAGCCGCTCAAATGCAACCCCTGTCACTCCTGATAAGGTAAATATTGATTATATTCTTGATGAAAGGGCAAGAGAACTTTACGGAGAAGAGTGGAGGATGATAATATTGAGAAGAACCGGAAAAGTTTTGGAAAGAGTTCTGAAATATAATGATAATCCGGTTTGTCCGGGAGCAGATATAAGACCCCATAATGTTCTGTGGCCGATTCCTCAGTATCAGATTGACCTTAACGTAGATGCAGAATTTCCGCAAAATCCGGGCTATGAGGACCAATGATCCGGAAATGACAGGTCTTTAGTCTGCAGGACATATTTATAAGTTATCCCCGGGCCGCCGGCCCGGGGGGAATTAATATTTATAATATTTTCATTATAAGAAAGTTAAAAAATGCAAATATGATTCAGGTGTTGTTTATTTACATTAAATTTTTATAATTTTAACATTAAAACTAACTTCTGATTATTTGATAATGCAATTTAAAAGAAAGGCATAAAAAATGAACAAAAAAGATTTAACAAGAAGAAAGTTTGTGAGCACCGTTTCCGCCGGTACTCTTGGTGCGGTTGCCTTTAGCGGTATCACCAGTTTCGGGTGTTCAGCCGCTGCCGGGAAACTGGCTGTTCTCGGAGGCACACCGGTAAGACAAAACAAAAGCTGGCCTGAGTGGCCATATGTCGATGAAGAGATTCTGAATTCTTTGATGGATACCGGTAAGAGCGGAGTTTGGTGCCGTATCCAGGCAGGATCCAGGGTTCCCGAACTTGAAAAGAGATTTGCAGAGCTGGAAGGAGCTGCAAAATGCGTTGTGGTAGGATCAGGTACCCAGGCACTTCATACTTCACTGGAAGCTTTGGGAATAGGAGCAGGAGATGAAGTCATAACCTCTCCGCTTACTGACCCCGGTACAATAGCTGCAATTCTGAGTGCAAGGGCATTGCCTGTATTAGCCGATCTTGACAGTGAGTCTTTTCAGAACGATCCTGATGACATTGAAAGGAAGATAACTGAAAATACAAGGGTTATAATGCCTGTTCATATAGCAGGAACACCATGCAATCTGGAGCGGATCATGCAAATTGCAGAGAAACATAACCTGATAGTTATTGAGGATTCATGTCAGGGTCACATGGCAGAATACAAAGGGAAGAAATTAGGGACCATAGGCAAACTGGGTTGTTTCAGTTTTCAGTCGAGTAAAACTATAAACTGTGGTGAAGGCGGAGCGATTATAGGTGATGATGAAGAGCTCATGGATATGTGTTATACTGTACAGAATCACGGAACCAACCGTCAGGGCCGAACAGTAACCATAGGTCCCAAATACCGCATGAATGATCTTGAAGCTGCTATTCTGCTGGGTCAGTTGTCGGGTGTCGGGGAGAGGTTTGCCCTCAGGAATGAGAATGCAAATTACCTGACATCCCGGTTAAAGGATGTTCCCGGCATTGTTCCCCAGAAGCAATATGAAGGAACAGGAAAGGTTCCGTGGTATCTCTATATGATGCGTTATAATAAGGAGCATTTTAATAATGTCGACAGAAGTGTATTTGTAAAAGCTGCCACAGCAGAAGGAATATCTATAGGACCATATCTGTCTCAGGGATTGCACAGAGAACCATGGGTTGACCATATACTGAACCTGGAAGTTTATAAACGCTTCTTTTCTCCTGAAAGACTGAGGCAATACCGTGACCAGTTAGTTTTACCTAAAACCGATAAGGCAACCGGTGAGGAGCTACTCATGATATGGTCATCAGGTCCTTTCCTTGGTACCAAAGAGGATATGGATGATATAGCTGATGCAATAATAAAGGTCTACGAGAACAGAGATCAGCTCGTAAATGTTTAAATATTGGTGAAAGGCATATTTACCTTTTCTGACTGATATGCAATTGGGCTTATTTTAGTCTTTTACAACCAGGATGAAGGTATTATGCTGATTTATCAGTTGAGGAAGTATCATATTTATGTATTGAAACAGAATCTGATAGTTGTAAAAACTATCAGGTTCTGTTTTTTGCAAGGTACAGGTTGATAACATCATTCCATATTTGAAGATCAGTGGGAATTATCTATTTGTTAAAACATATAAGATTTCTTTATAAATTCCTGTAATTCATTTAAAAGGTTTACCTTTGCGCCCACTAAAATTTACATCTTCATAAATGATATTATTCAAAGAACTGGGCCTCAGTTCAGGTATCCTTAAAGCTATAGAGGAACTTGGTTTTGAAACGCCCACCCCCATTCAGGAGAAGACAATTCCGGCTTTACTTGAAAATAAAAGGGATATTGTTGCTCTGGCGCAGACCGGAACAGGTAAAACCGCAGCATTCGGAATGCCGGTTATACAGCAAACAGACATTCACATTAAACAAACACAGGTACTTATCTTAAGCCCTACAAGAGAACTGGCGATGCAAATTGCCAATGATTTGGGTACTTATTCAAAATATGTTCCAGGTATAAATATTGCAGTACTTTACGGAGGTTCTGATATCAAAAAGCAGATCAGTCAGCTTGAAAGAGGAGCAAATGTGGTTGTTGGCACTCCGGGCAGAACCCTCGATTTGATAAAGCGTAATAAATTAAAAATAAACGGCATACGCTGGCTGATACTTGATGAGGCCGATGAGATGCTGTCGATGGGATTTAAAGATGACCTGGATGCAATTCTGGCAAATACACCTGAGGAAAAACAGACACTTCTCTTTTCAGCAACCATGCCCGAAGAGATTTCTTCTATATCTAAAAGGTATATGAATGATCCTTATGAAATTTCAGCAGGAAGAAAAAATACAGGTGCTGAAAACGTGGAGCATCACTATTATCTTATACATGCCAAAGACCGTTATATTGCCCTGAAAAGGATAGCTGATATTAATCCGAAAATTTACAGTATTATTTTTTGCCGTACCCGTTCAGAGACTAAGGAGGTTGCTGACAAACTAATGCAGGACGGCTATAATGCTGATGCTCTTCATGGTGATCTTTCGCAGGCGCAGCGTGATCATGTAATGGCCCGCTTCAGGGGAAAGCATCTTCAGATGCTTGTTGCAACTGATGTTGCTGCAAGAGGATTGGATGTAAATGATCTAACCCATGTTATTAATTATAATCTTCCGGATGATCCGGAGGTATATATTCATCGCAGTGGAAGAACGGGAAGGGCAGGTAAGTGCGGAATATCGATAGTTCTTATCAATTTGAGAGAAAAAGGCAAACTTCATCAGACAGAGAAGAAGGTAAATAAAAAGTTTGTTCAAAAGATGGTTCCTTCGGGTAAAGAAATTTGCGAAAAACAGCTTTTTAATCTTATTGACAGGGTAGAAAATGTGAATGTAAGCGATTTTCAAATTGATGATTTCATGCCTGATATTTACAAGAAACTGGAATGGCTCGATCGTGAAGAGCTGATAAAACATTTTGTATCAGTTGAGTTTAACAGGTTTCTGCAATATTATCAGGATGCACCTGATATAAATGTGGATGAGAGACATGCTGTCGACGGGAAGAAATTCACATCAGACAAAAGGATGAAGAACAAGGATTTTAAACGCAGGACAGACAGCAGGATTAGGGAAGATTATATTTTTTCCAGATTCTTTTTTAATCAGGGTAAGAAAAACGGAATTAATAAGCGTAAAATTATTGATCTTGTTAATCACCATTTGCCAAACAGGAGTGCTGAGATTGGAGATATAGAGATTATGAGAAACTTCTCCTTTTTTGAGGTTGACCGGCGTTTTGAGAAAGAGATTTTAAAGTCGTTTAAAAGTTCAGGTTATAAAGGTCATCCTCTCGAGATAGATGTTGCCCGTGCCAGATAGTGTTTTTTCCGGTTTAGTTATATCTTTGTAAAGTATAACAAACCGGATACTATGAATCAGACAGAACAATTTCATCACCTTCAACAAAAAGGGGCTCTTAAAGATAAAGTATTATTCCGCCCCATTTTAATGCATTTTGCAGCTAATTTTATTGGGAAGAATTATGGTCAGTTTGCTTCTGATTACAAGATTCTTGCTGAAGCAAATCTTCGCTGTATGGATGAATTCGGACTGGATATGCTGGGTTTAATATCCGATCCTTACAGAGAGACAAGTGCATTTGGTGCCAAAATTCTATACGTTCCTGATGGTGTTCCCCGTTGTCTCAATTATGTTGTCAAGACATCGGATGATGTAATTAATTTGAAAAATCCCGATGTATATAAAGCTGAAAGAACACTGGACCGGATCAAAGCAGGAGAGTATCTTTCAAAAAAGATGCAGGGTAATATCCCGGTAATAGGATGGATCGAAGGGCCGCTGGCTGAAGCCTGTGACCTGGCCGGAGTGGAGAATATGATGATGCAGCTTATGATCGATCCCGATTTTTCAAACCGGCTGATGGATAAATGCATGATAACAGCAAAAGATTTTGCCAAAGCACAAATTGAAGCAGGCTGTGAAATAATAGGCATAGGAGATGCAGTTTGTTCCCAGATCGATGCCGATACCTATGATCTGTATGTGCGCGAACGCCATAATGAGCTTATCAGTTATATTCATGAGCTTGGGGGAAAGATCAAACTGCATATTTGCGGGAATACCAGACATCTGCTTCCCTCATATACAGGATTTAATCTTGATATTCTGGATCTCGACTGGCAGGTTGATATTTCATATGCCCGTGAAATTCTTGGTGAAGAGGTTATTCTGGGAGGCAATATTAATCCTGTAACAGTTCAGGATAAAACAAGTGAGGAGGTTTTTAATCTGTGCAGTGATCTGGTGGGAAAATATAAAAACGACCGTTATCTGTTATCTGCCGGTTGTGAAATAACAGTTCTGACCCCTCCCGAAAATCTCAAAGCGATGCGCGAAGCTTCCCTGGTTGTGTGAGAGAGATATTCCGGTTTTTTATTATACTCCTGTATAATCCAATAAAGCTGCAGCCATATCTGTGCCATCATTAGTGCAAGCTGAGTTTATTTAATAAAGTAATAAGTATTGTTTATTTTCATTGGTGCTTTTTAGATACCTGTAAATCAAATAAATTTGTATAATGTATCTGATAAATTGCTTTATTACCTTTTAAGACCATACTCATAGTTATTATGTATAAATATTTAATAATCTTATTATTATTGATCGGCTGCAAAAAAAAAGATCAGTATTTTTTTAAAGAAAATGAATCCTGGACCCTTATGCAGGAAGGTTTTATTAATCCGCCTGCAAGTGCCAGACCTTATGTATATCATTGGTGGTTAGGAGGGAATGTTGATACTGTAAGACTTAAAAAGGAGTTGGTTGCTTTAAAGGATGCCGGTATTGCAGGATTTACAATTTTTGAAATAGGATCAAGGGATACTGAGTTTGTAAAACCCGGGCCTCCGTTTTTAGGGGATGAATCACTTAAAACACTGAAATATGCAATTGAACTAGCCGGAGATCTTGATATGGATGTGGGCCTGAATACTGCGAGCAGCTGGAATGCCGGAGGCAGTTGGGTAACACCGGAACATGCTGCAAAGTCAATCTATTACTCAAAGACAGATTACAAGGATGGTATTTCAAAGAGAATAAAATTACCATTTCCTGAAATACCTGAAAAGGATCCGTGGGGCAGACAATCTGTTATTGAATTCGGGCCTGACGGGAAACCATCTTTTTACAGGGAAATAGCTGTACTTGCCCTGCCTGTTGAATACGGGCAGACTTATCTGGATACTTCTCAAATAATTGATGTATCCGGTTTTTTTAATTCTTCAACAGAAGCATTAGACTGGCAGGCACCTGAAGGTGACTGGCAGATTTTACGATTTGTATGTTCAAATTCAGGTGAGAAACTGGTACTTCCCAGCTTATATTCAGCAGGACCTATTATTGACCATTATGACGCTGAAGCCACAGAGTTTCATTTTATGTATATAATCAATAAGCTTCAGTCAGTTATTGGAGATCTGAAAAATTCAGCATTAAAGAGCCTCTACATGGCAAGCTACGAGGCAAAAGGATTTACGTGGACCACTACACTGCCTGTAGTTTTTCTGGAGATAAACGGTTATAATATCAATAAATTCCTGCCCGCATTGTTTGACTATAAGTATTCACCGGATCTGTATGGCACCTTCAGAGCTGATTTTCAAAGAACACTGTCTGAATTGATGATAAATAATTTTTATAAGAGATCCAGGGAGATTTGCAATCGTTTTGGTCTGAAGAATAACAGTGAGGCAGGAGGTCCGGGTTTACCACTGCATAATGTGCCGGTGGAACCACTGAAAGCACTCGGAGCACTTGATATTCCGCGGGGTGAATTCTGGATAAATCACGGCAGGTTTAATGATGAGGGAATCGACATTTTACGGGTAGTAAAAGAGGTTTCCGCAGCATCCCACATATACGACAGAGATATTGTTGAAATGGAGGCTTTTACAACATTTCAGCATTGGCAGGAGGGTCCTTTTGAAATGAAACCTGCAGGAGACAGGGCCTTTTGTGAAGGAATGAACAAGGTAGTGTTCCATGGATCGACGCACAACCCGGCAGGTACCGGCTTCCCTGGAATTGTTTATCATGCCGGGACACATTATAATGACAAAAGGGTCTGGTGGCCTAAAATTAAACCTTTCAACGAGTATTTGTCGAGGATATCCTTTATTTTACAGGAAGCAGATTTTAAAGCCGATGTACTTTTTTACTATGGCGATACAATTCCTAATTACGGAGGGCATAAGAACAGCAGGTTCTCACCCGGGCCGGGCTATGAATATGAGATTATAAACACAGAGATTTTAAAGAAGCTTAGCGTGCAGAATGGAAAGCTGTTTTTACCAACCGGAGCTCAATTCAGTCTGCTGGTTTTAACTGACCAGTATGAAATAAATCCGGAGGTTTTGATGAAGCTAAAGGAGCTGTCCGGACAAGGTGCGGTAATTATTGGCAGGAAACCCGCAACTATAGCAAAACGAAAGCCTCATCCGGTTATAGATGATCCTGATCAGATACTTGATGATCTTTGGCTGGATTACCGCAATAATGCAATTAAGAAAGGTGTTCACGGGATATTTACCTCTGCAGATGCACGAAATATTTTGAAAGATATGGGAACAGAGCCTGATTTCATTTATCCGGGTGAAGAGTTTTATACATTGGATTATACTAACTATGAAAAAGATGGTCTTGATTTTTACTTTATTAGGAACACAAGGGAGGAGTGGATTTCAAGAGAGTGCAGTTTCAGGCAGGAGGGAAAAATTCCTGAAATATGGGATCCTGTTTCCGGGGAAATTATATCTGTTCCTATCTATGAAAGAAAAGGAGATCTCATAAAGTTGCCGCTTTCATTTCCACCCTTTGGAAGCACTTTTGTGGTATTCAGGCATGGTGAATATTCACCCCTGTATACTCAGGTTAAGAGTAACGGTATAAATCCCCCGTTACTTCTGTATACGGCAGACGGTATCTTATTGGGGGAAGAGGGAGAATTCAAATTTTATAACGAAGATAAGGTGGAGATCATAACTGGTAAATTTGATAAAAAAACCCTGGAAGGCCCATGGGAAGTATTTTTTCCGGAGGGATGGGGAGCTCCTGAGAAGACTATTTTTTCTGAATTGATTTCATGGACCCAGTCTGATGATCCGGGAATAAAATATTTCTCGGGAACAGCCCGATACGAAAAATCTTTTGTCTGTGATATCGCTACAACCTATTCAAACTGTCAGAAAATATTCCTTGATATCGGAGATCTTTCAAATATCGGAGAGGCGTGGCTAAATGGAGAGTCACTTGGAATTACCTGGACCAAACCACACAGATTTGATATTACAGATATAATTAAGCCTGGAATAAATAAACTGACAGTTGAAGTGGCAAATACCTGGTCGAACCGTTTAACGGGAGATGCACTTACCGGTGAGAATTATACAAATACCAATATAAGCGGGAGTGATGTTAAAGAGTTATATATGACCCGGTTACCCTGGCGGGAGGTTCCGCTGATACCTGCCGGTTTATTTGGTCCCGTCAGAATATTGACATTAGCCCCGGTAAATAAAATTACCGGGACAAATAAATAGCATATGTGTACCAGCAATTCCGCAGCAAATTTATAAAAATAGTTTTCGCTATCGATCCGTAAAATAGGGCAATACATTATCCCCCTGC
>ENA-OSEO01000637-OSEO01000637.1-sediment-metagenome-genome-assembly--contig:-NODE-637-length-84378-cov-8.581452_pt1 | contig 84378 bp, 59 predicted proteins | sample MGYA00237883_ERZ534232 | MGnify/ENA metagenome assembly ERZ534232
CAAACATGACTTATTAACAGTTAATTTTAAAATTAAATCCTTATTTTTGCATAGAACCTTTTTAGACTGAACTCATCAATTAATTAGTACTTTTGTTTATGTTCAAATAAACCCGGTAATATCTTGTTTTTATAATAAAATTATAGTTAATTTTAATTTTTCAAGCGATTGACTGTCAGACTGGAGTTTGAGCCAATCGATTTGTTTTGATCAGATTATGGAAGTGATATCATCCCGGGTTGCAACGAAAATGACAGGTCAAAAAGTGCCGGTAATCCGGAGACTTTGATCCTTCACCCTGGAATATAAAAGCGGGAGATTCAAATAAGTATAATTGAATTGTTTATGGAATAAAACTAACAGTCAGTCAGTTAGCAAATTAAAAATGCCGGAATCCAAAGTTGAAATTTATAATATTAATTAAACTAATAAAATATGGAAAACCGAAGGACCTTCATTAGGCAAATCGCTGCAGCAGGTATTGCCGGCAGTATTTCTCCGGCTTTGTTTGCCGGGGAAAATTCTGATAAGGATATCCGCCTTATTGTCCGTGCAGACGATATGGGTAATACCTGGGGAACAGTAAATGGAATTGTTAAAGCATACAAAGAAGGAATAGTAACTTCAGCCAGTGTGATGGTACCATCACAGTTTTTCCCGGAATCTGTCAGGATGTGCAACGAAAATCCGGATCTTGCAGTGGGAGTGCATCTTACTATTGTAGCATCAAGAACACGGTCTGTATTACCGCCTGAAGAAGTTTCAAGCATTCTTACCAAAGAAGGTTTTTTTTATGAGACTCTTAATGACCTTGAAAAGGCAAATCCAAAACCCGGGGAAATAGAGAAAGAGATGAGGGCTCAGGTTCAAAAGGCAAGAGACAGCGGATTGAATTTTGTTTATCTTGACTGGCACAGGGGCGGAGGTGAAGGAACAAAGGTAGCTGAACTGCGGAAAGAGATAACAAAAAAGTTATGTGAGGAGCAAAATTTAATTTTTGGTCAGGATAATGAAGGTGAAATGTATAATTATTTCAGGACGCCATTTATTCCGGAAAGCTGGCCAACACAGATGCTTCCTGACGGACAGATGGTTTATTATGCAGCTCCTGAACTGAGCTTAGAGAGCCAAAAGAAAGCATATGAAAATTTATCTGAACTTAAACCGGGTAACTGGATAGTAGTGATACATCCGGGCTGGGGGCCGCCTGAAAGGACAAGTGTAACGAAATTGTTGTGTTCATCTGAAGTTACGCAGATAATAAAAAGAAAAAATATTCAGTTGGTCAGCTATTATGATCTTTGGAAAGAAGAATTTGATAAAACCAACTAGATGAACAACGTAAAGAATACTTATAAATTAGAAGAAAGACTCACTTCCTTAGATGCCCTGCGTGGATTGGATATGGTGTTTCTGGTCGGACTGGCCGGAATCTTTAAAGCTTTACCTGAATTATCTGACAATGATTGTTTTGTCTGGCTGGCAAATCAATGCGAACATCCGGAATGGCAGGGATTTACTGCTTATGATCTGATATTCCCTATGTTTATTTTTATAGTCGGCGTGGCAATGCCATTTTCATTTTCCAAACGACTGGAGCGGGGAGAAAGTAAAAGTCAGCTGTTAAAGCATGTAGTTATTCGAGCAATTATTCTTTCTATCCTTGGAGTTGTCAGAATGCAGGTACCCGGAGGTGCACACGAATACTGGGGATTTTACAGTGTATTATATCGTATTGGCTTCAGCTATTTTTTTGCAGCCCTTATCTTAATGAATACCAATATCAGAGGACAGGCATATTGGGCATTCGGACTTTCTGTAGGGTATTGGATTGTGTTGCGGTTTGTTCCGGTACCGGGATATGGAGTCGGGGATTTTAGTCAGGAAGGTAATCTGACGACCTTTATCGGGAATCAGGTTGCAAGGTATATTTCACCTGATTTCAGGTATGTGCTGAGTCTGTCACTGGTGACAAGCGTATCAAATGCACTTTTCGGTGTGCTTGCCGGACACTGGCTCAGGTCAGGAGAGAAGCCCGGGAAAAAAGCTTTCGGGTTGTTGGCAGGAGGAATTGTTTTCATTATCCTGGCACTCCTGATACATCTTGATTTTCCTGTTAATAAGAAATTGGGTTCAACTTCTTTTACATTTTTAACCTGCGGGATAAGTGCTGTCTTGTTATCATTTTTTTACTGGTTGATTGATGTAAAAGGATATAAAAAATGGGCTTTCTTCCTGATAGTGGTCGGTGTTAATTCAATAACAATATATTTGGCAAGCACATTCGTGAAATTTGGCAATATTGCCAATGTATTTATCGGCGGCTTCGATTTTGGGAATGCTCAACCATTAATATTTGCTGTAACAGTTACAATAGTGATGTGGTTATTTTTATATTATTTGTACAAACAAAAAATATTTTTAAAGATCTGAGCACATGACCGGAATATCAATGATGATCGGTTGAAACAGTACATAAAGGCAGTCATAACGTACGAATCATTTGGGTTTGATTAATAATTTTACAACTTTATTCCTAAATTGCACTCAAAAATTGAATTATTAATGTTTAACTAAGTTATATTCGAATGAAGATGAATAGTAAAATTTTCTGGCTTAGTCTTTTAGGTATTCCTGCATTTCTCTCATCAGGATGTGATATGTCAGAAGAAAAATCAAAACAGCCCAACATTATTGTAGTTTTGGCTGATGATCAGGGATGGGGGGATATGGCTTACAACGGCCATCCTGTTCTCGAAACTCCCAACTTTGATAATCTGGCTTCCACCGGTTTACGGTTCGACCGTTTTTATGCTGCCGCACCTGTTTGTTCTCCAACGAGAGGCAGTATAATGACAGGCAGGCATCCTAACCGTTTTGGATGTTTTAGCTGGGGACATACTCTTCGTCCCCAAGAGATTACCGTAGCAGAGAAACTACGGGAAGCAGGATATATTACCGGCCATTTTGGAAAATGGCATTTAGGTCCGGTCTATAAGGGAAGTCCTGTGAATCCGGGCAGCAGCGGTTTTGATGAATGGTTCTCATCACCCAATTTTTTTGAAAATGATCCGGTTTTAAGCAGGGAAGGCATTGCTGTTCAGACAGAAGGAGAGAGCTCCATGGTAACAATGGATGCAGCTCTTGATTTTATTAAAAAACATAAGAACGGGAGCGAACCGTTTTTTGCTTATGTCTGTTTCGGGTCTCCGCATCAGCCGCACATTGCTGTTGAAGAGGATAAAGAGGTATATGCCGGACAGAGTGAAAACCTGCAGAATTTTTACGGTGAAATTACGGGTATGGACCGTGCAATAGGCAAGCTCAGACAGGAGTTGAAAAATATGGGGATAGATCATAATACTGTTCTTTGGTACCTGAGCGATAACGGCGGACTGCCCAAAGTCGGCACAACAGGGGGTAGGGAGTATAAGGGTTCAATATATGAGGGAGGACTTCGCGTACCTTCAATAATTGAATGGCCTGCAGTTGTTAAAAAACACAGGATTACAAAAATTCCATGCAGCACAGTCGATGTTCTTCCGACCATTCTTGAGATAGCGGGGGTAAGCAGTGAAGGACTTCCTGTTTTGGACGGGGTGAGTTTGTTGCAGCTTCTGAATAATCAAATGAGTGAAAGGACTAAACCAATAGGTTTCTGGAAACATCCTACAGGCGGCCTGCCGGTTGCGGCAAAACAGATAATGGCTGACCTTCTGAGTAAACAGCAGTCAGACCAACCTGAATTAGAGACATCACTATTACATCTGGATGCAGGGAACATAACTGTGGAATATCCTGAAGATACACTGCCGGGACATGCCGCAATTCTCGACTGGCCATATAAGCTTCACAGAATTTATAACCGGAACGGAGAAGTAAAATTTGAGCTTTACGATCTTGAAGCAGATTCTGCTGAAGCAAATAATATTGCTGAAGCGAATCCTGATATTCTCAAGACAATGACAGGTCAGCTTGAAGAGTGGATGATATCTGTTGTTGGGAGTCTTAAAGGCAATGACTATCCGGAATCTTTGGAAAATGACTTTTTGCAATGCTTTGAACCTCCTGCTGAATATAAAGAAGATTTCGGCGATTATCCTTCTCCCCTGAAGTTTTATGACGGCAGGGAAGTGACCTCTGCGGATGACTGGGCCCTGCGACGGAAGGAGATTTTAACCCGGTGGAATGAGATGATGGGTAACTGGCCTGATCTTATTACTGACCAGGAGTTTGAATATCTGGGTGAAGAGGAGATGGAAGAGTATGTTCAGCACAAGGTCCGTTTTCACTGGCTGCCGGACGAGACAACAGAGGGTTATCTGCTGATTCCCAAAGGCGGCGGTATGAGGCCTGCGGTAATTACTGTATATTATGAACCTGAAACTGCGATCGGAAAGGGCAGCAGTCCGTACCGTGATTATGCAAGCCAGTTGGCTAAGAGGGGATTTGTTACACTCTCAATTGGAACTACTGAAGCCACCGAAAACAGAACCTACTCGCTCTATTACCCTGATATTGACAATGCAACTGTCCAGCCACTTTCAATGCTTGCTTATGCGGCTGCCAATGCATGGCAGGTCCTTTCCAAAGTTGATGTGGTTGACTCAACACGAATTGGCATTGTGGGTCATTCATTTGGGGGTAAATGGTCAATGTTTGCTTCCTGTCTGTATGATAAATTTACATGTGCTGTCTGGTCCGATCCGGGTATTGTCTTTGAACAGTCACGACCGTCGATAAATTACTGGGAACCCTGGTATCTGGGCTATCACCCGAAACCCTGGAGAACAAGGGGCCTGATAACTGAGGAGAATCCGGCAAAAGGTCTGTATCCGGAGCTGATAAAGAATGGCTACGATTTGACAGACTTGCATGCACTTATGGCACCGAGACCATTTTTTGTCTCCGGAGGATCTGAAGATCCTCCTCACAGGTGGAAAGCTCTGAATCATGCAATTGCAGTTAATGATATTCTGGGGTATTCCGGAAGGGTGGCCATGTCAAACAGAACAGCGCATTCGCCTGATGAAAATACAAATAATCTTGTTTATAAGTTTTTTGAACATTTCCTGATGACGGGAAAAAGCAGCAGCGGACACTAAACTTTTTCAAATACTTAGTAAGTAATACATAATATTTTACAATACAACTGCATTCCGGTTTTAGGCCCGGGGGCAGGTTTATTAAAATTAAAATTAAAAAAATGACAGACAGAAAAAATTTTATAAAAGCAGGTATTGCCGGCGGTCTTGGCCTGATGGCTTCTCCGTCACTTTTATACGGATCGGACGCCGGTGCTGGTAAAAGAGTCGGAATTATCGGACTGGATACTTCTCACAGTGTTGCATTTACAAAGGTCTTAAATTCAGCCGATTCAGGCAATACTTACGGGGGATATAAAGTCGTGGCGGCATACCCTCATGGCAGTCTTGATATAGAGTCAAGTGTCGAACGTATAGAAGGTTATACTGAACAGGTCAAAGAGCTCGGAGTTACGATAACCGGTTCAGTTGAAGAGATGATCACCATGGTGGATGTTGTATTGCTGGAGACTAACGACGGCAGAAGGCATCTTGAGCAGGCGCTGCCGGTGCTGAAGGCCGGTAAACGCATGTTTATTGACAAACCTATGGCCGCCTCTCTTGCCGATGCAATGGCCATATTTGAAGCATCAGAGAAATACGGAGTACCTGTATTCTCCGCCAGTTCTCTCCGGTATATAAATGGTGCTGCTGATATCAGAAACGGCAAATCAGGCAGGGTACTGGGAGCTGATGTTTTCAGTCCGGCTAGTCTTGAAGAGACTCACCCTGACCTGTTCTGGTATGGCATTCATGGCGTTGAAATGCTGTTTACCGTGATGGGAACAGGCTGTAAAACCGTATCCAGAGCCCATACCGAAGGAGCAGACGTTGTTGTGGGTGTGTGGAATGATGACAGAATCGGAACTTTCCGGGGCTTGAGAAGTGGCAGGAGAGGTTACGGCGGAACTGTATTTGCTGAGAAAGAAAATAAGGAACTTGGTCCCTATGCCGGATATAATCCGCTATTGATGGAGATTGTCAAATATTTCGATTCGGGTATCATTCCAATAAATCCGGATGAAACGCTTGAGATTTTAGCTTTCATGGAGGCGGCCGACATCAGTAAGAAAAAAGGCGGAAAGCCTGTCTCTATGGAAAAGGTAATGAAAAAAGCCCGTACGAAAAGCAAAAAGTGGAAATAGAAAAAGCATAATCTTTTTTTTAGCGTAACCATTTGACTAAATTTGTACTGGCATTATATAATTAAAGAAGTTTTACGATGGCATTAATAACCAAAATACTTGGCAAAATATTAGGTACCAAATCGGAAAGAGATATAAAAGAGATAACACCTTTGCTGGAGGAGATAAAAAAGGAGTATGATCGTGTTATCTCCTTTACTAATGATCAGCTGCGGGAGGAGACTGACAAATTACGCAGGATAGTTAAAGAGCGTATCAAGCAGGAGGAAGTTCAGATAGCAGAATTAACGGAGAAGGCTGAAGATGTAGATATTACAGAAAGCGAAAATATTTATTCACAGATCGATAAGCTTGAAGAGACCATAGAGACAAAGCTTGAAGAGGTGTTGAATGAGATACTTCCAACCGCATTTTCAATTGTAAAAGAGACAGCAAAGCGCTTTTTTGAAAATGAGAAGGTCGTTGTTACTGCCCGGGAATATGACAAGGACCTGGCTTCAGCAAGGGAGAGCATTACCATTAAAGGTGATCAGGCAATCTGGAAGAACAGCTGGATTGCCGGCGGCAATTTAACAACCTGGGATATGGTTCATTACGATGTGCAGCTTATTGGCGGTATAGTGCTACACCAGGGTAAAATTGCCGAGATGGCAACAGGAGAGGGTAAAACTTTGGTAGCTACTCTGCCGGTATTTCTTAATGCTTTGGCCGGAAGGGGAGTTCACATAGTGACAGTCAACGACTACCTGTCTAAACGCGATGCCGAATGGATGGGGCCTATATATGAATTTCACGGTTTTTCAGTTGACTGTATTGATAAATACCAGCCAAATTCAGAAGCCAGAAGAAAAGCTTACAATGCCGATATAACGTATGGTACCAATAACGAGTTTGGATTTGACTACCTGCGTGATAACATGGCAATCAATCCGGAAGATCTTGTTCAGAGAAAACATCATTATGCAATTGTTGATGAGGTCGACTCAGTGTTGGTTGATGATGCCCGTACTCCTCTTATTATATCCGGACCGGTTGCCAAAGGTGAGCATCAGCAGTTCGAGGAGCTGAAAGGATATGTGGAACGGTTGTATAAGGCACAGAGGGATATTGTAAACCGTATATTCATAGATGCCAAGAACCTGCTTACAAAAGAGGATGCTACTGATGAGGAGAGAAAGGAGGGAGGACTTTTATTACTGAGAGCTCATAAGGGATTACCAAAAAATAAATCATTGATAAAATTCCTTAGTGAAGAGGGAATGAAGGTTACTCTTCAAAAGACTGAGAACTTCTATATGCAGGATAATAATAAGAATATGCATATAGTCACCGATCCCCTCTATTTTATTATTGAAGAGAAACTGAACTCAGTAGAGCTGACCGACAACGGCATTGATCTTATTTCAGGCGGACTTGATGATCCGGATTTCTTTGTACTGCCTGATATGGGAGCGGTAATAGCTGAACTTGAAAATTCAAATTTGCCACAGGAAGAGCTCCTTGAAAAGAAAGATAAGCTGATGCAGGATTATGCCGTTAAGTCGGAGAGGGTCCATACCATAAATCAGTTGCTGAAAGCTTATACAATGTTTGAGAAGGATATCGAGTATGTGGTAATTGACAATAAGGTAAAGATTGTTGATGAGCAAACCGGACGTATTATGGAAGGGCGCCGCTATTCCGACGGATTGCATCAGGCTATTGAAGCTAAAGAGAGAGTTAAGGTTGAAGCCGCTACCCAGACATTTGCCACTATTACACTGCAGAACTATTTCAGGATGTATCATAAGCTGGCCGGCATGACAGGTACTGCCGAGACAGAGGCGGGCGAATTCTGGGATATTTATAAGCTTGATGTTGTTGTTATTCCGACAAACCGTCCTGTTGTCAGAGACGACAGGGAAGATCTGGTTTATAAAACGAAAAGAGAAAAATACAATTCGGTAATTGATGAGATTGTTCATCTTAATAAAGCCGGCAGACCTGTTTTGGTGGGTACAACTTCTGTTGAGATATCTGAATTACTGAGTAGGATGCTTAAGATCAGAGGCATAAAGCACAATGTTCTGAATGCCAAATTGCATGCCAGAGAAGCTGAAATAGTTGCTGAAGCCGGACAACCCGGAACTGTTACCATAGCCACAAATATGGCCGGTCGTGGTACTGACATTAAGCTCACACCTGAGGTGAAAAAAGCCGGGGGACTTGCTATTATCGGTACCGAACGGCACGATTCAAGGCGTGTCGACCGGCAGTTGCGCGGCCGGGCAGGCAGACAGGGTGATCCGGGATCTTCACAGTTTTATGTCTCTCTTGAAGATGATCTGATGAGGTTGTTCGGGTCAGACAGGATTTCAGGAATCATGGACAGGCTGGGACTAAAAGAGGGTGAAGTGATCCAGCATTCAATGATTTCAAAGTCAATTGAAAGAGCACAGAAAAAAGTGGAGGAGAATAACTTCGGAATAAGAAAGCGTCTGCTTGAATATGATGATGTGATGAATTCCCAAAGGGAGGTTATCTATAAAAAACGGAGACATGCACTGTTTGGAGAAAGACTTGAAGTTGATATGCTCAATATGATGTACGACTCTGTTGAAGAGCTGGTTAACGAATATTACGGATCCGATCAGTTCGAAGATTTTAATATGGAGTTAATGCGCCTTCTGTCACTTGAGTCACCTGTCTCGGAAGAGGAGTTTAAAAGATTAACTGCCAATGAGATAACCGGGAAGATATATGGGAAAATGATAAGCAGCTATAACCGTAAAGTCGAGACTATTGCAAAGCAGGCCTATCCGGTTATAAAGAATGTCTATGAAACAAAATCACAGGTTTATAAAAATATTGTTGTACCCATTTCCGACGGGAAACGTATATTTCAGATAATATGTAGTCTTGAAAAGGCTTATCAGAATAAAGGGAAAGAGCTGGTCAAGTCATATCAGAAACAGATTGTCCTGAATACCATTGATGAAGCGTGGAAAGAGCAGTTGAGGGAGATGGACGACCTGAAGCAGTCTGTGCAGAATGCTACTTATGAACAAAAAGATCCGCTGTTGATATATAAGTTTGAGTCTTTCAATCTTTTTAAGATGATGCTCATCACAGTTAATAAGAATGTGGTTTCTACACTGATGAAAGGGCACATCCCGATTCAGAGCCCTGATCAGGTAAGGAAAGAAGAAGAGCGGAAAAGGACAGATCTGAGTCGCTATAAAACTGAAAAATCTGATTTGCCCGGAGCTGAAAATCCTATGGCAGGGGCGCGGACAAATACAGGAGAACAATCAAGGCCGCAGCCTGTCAGGGTAGAGAAAAAAGTAGGCCGCAACGATCCGTGTCCATGTGGCAGCGGTAAAAAATATAAACACTGTCATGGCCGCGGAAAGGAATAAATTTTTATCAGCTTTCCCGGAATTAGCTTAACAGATATGACATCAGAAAATACCAGCACAATAGAAAAATCCGGCATATAGTAATGGTAATACTATAAAATGCTTTACAGGATGGCAGAACTAAATTAAAATAAATGAATATGATCAATTTTTTAAGTTTTATCCACTGGAATGCAAGTCCTGAGATATTTAATTTAGGTCCGCTGTCTGTTCGATGGTACGGCCTTCTTTTCGCCTCAGGCTTTCTTATTGGTTACTATATAGGAGAGAGGATGTTCAGGTCAGAAAATGTAAATCAGAAATGGATTGATACCCTGTTCTTTTATATTATAATTGCTACCATTACAGGAGCACGCCTGGGCCATGTATTTTTTTACGGATGGGATTACTATTCACAGCATCCGGAAGAGATAATCAAGGTGTGGCATGGCGGTCTGGCCAGTCATGGCGGAGCTATCGGAATAATAGTTGCAATGCTTTTGTATTCTAAATATGTTACAAGGAGAAATATCTTCTGGACGATCGACAGGATTGTTGTTCCAACAGCCCTGGTGGGAGCATTCATAAGACTGGGAAATTTAATGAATTCAGAGATATACGGTATTGAGACCAGCCTGCCATGGGGATTTATTTTTGAAAGAAACGGAGAAGTTGTCGCCAAACATCCGACCCAGATATATGAAGCCCTTGCTTATCTTATCTCTTTCGGAATTCTTATGTTTTTGTATTGGCGAACACGACTGAAATACCGAGAGGGATATCTGACAGGTATGTTTTTTATTTTGATATTTACCGCACGGTTTTTAATCGAGTTTATAAAAGAGGATCAGGAAGCTTTTGAAGCAGGTATGGCTTTGAATATGGGGCAGTGGCTAAGTGTCCCGTTTATCCTGGGAGGAATTTTTCTTATCGTCAGGGCTCTTAAACTACCTGAGAAAAAGTATAAGAACAGATGAATGTCCCCAAACAGGGTAAATAATTTTATAAAGCACAGCGACATAAGGCCACGAAACGAGCAAATAATAACATTGCTGGTTTAATCCCATATCACTGAAATGGTCACGTTAATGAAATTACAATAAAACAAATTGAAATCAATTATTAATCTTTATTACATTTTATTTCAATTAGTTAATTAATGTTTAAACTCTTTGTTTAAAAAAAAATGTTCTCAGGGAGAGAACTCATTAATATTTATCACTACTTTTGAGACGAAAATGGTTTATTAAAGAGGGAATCCGGTGAAAAACCGGAGCTGTACCCGCAGCTGTAAACCTTGTATGTCAGCGGCGATAATGCCACTGTTTAGTCACTTCTGATGTGACAGAACGGGAAGGCCGCTGCTGATTGGGGTGAGCCAGAAGACCTGCCATTTTAAAAAGCTTTCGGGAATAAAGGCGAGAGGTATATACACCTGCCGTTTTATTTCCCCATGTTAAATAAAATTCAGGGGAATGAAAAGTAAATTTATTTTGTTGGTTTTAATGCTGGCAGTAATATATTCAGCCGGCCAAAGTGTTACTGATACAATAAGTATCAGGGAGATTAAAATTGTTGCCAGGAAGAAAGTTGAAGAAGCTGGTCTGAAAATTACAAGACCGGATTCTGTAGCAAGGGCCTATACTCTGACTAACGACCTTTCTGAATTAATTTCGGAATACTCTCCGGTATTTATAAAATCTTATGGAAGAGGTTCTTCTGCAACAGCCAGTTTCAGAGGTGCTGCAGCTACTCATACCCAGGTTTTGTGGAATGGGATGACCATAAACTCCCCAATGAGGGGACTGGCTGATCTCTCTTTGCTGCCGGTATTTTTCTTCGATGATGTTTACCTGCTTCACGGCAGCAGTTCAATGACCGGTGTAAGCGGGGCTCTGGGAGGTAGTATTAATATTGTAAACAATCCCGGCTGGTCCGATGGTTTTAATATAAAAACTCTCTTTGAAACCGGCTCTTTCAATACTCAAAAAGGATTTCTTAAAATAGGTTATGGAGGAGAAAGAGTAACTCTGTCCACCAGGTTATTTTACGACAGATCTGATAATGATTTTCCATATTATAATAATGGAGTGCTTCCACACAGGGATGATACATTGAAAAATTCAGGTTATACCAGGTCGGGCATTTTACAGGAACTCTATTTTCGAAGGAGTTTGGATGAGATACTGACCTTGCGCCTCTGGTATCAGAACAGTAACCGTAACCTGCCCCAACTGATGTCATATGAGGGAAGTCAACGTGAAGAATATCAGGATGATAATCAGATAAAAACACAATTTGAATGGAAAAAATATTCAGAAAGAACTGATTATCATTTTTTTACTGGAGTAAGTTCGAATCGTATGGACTACTACCGTGAAACGAAAGAGTTTAACTATGTCAATGAAAATTCAGGAAGCGGAGAGACGAGTTTTGTCAATCATTTATGGATTATCAGCAGATTTAATGAAAAGTTTTATTCAACATTTGGTGTTGATGCCAATTACCATCAGGTTCATGTAACCGACTATATACGGGATAACGGCTACAGGAGAGGAAGATTTGAATCAAGTTTACTGTTTAACATGCATCTAAGACCCTCAGAACGTCTGAACGGGTTTCTGCTCTTAAGGACGGATTACTATGATAAAAGGTTTGTTCCTTTTATCCCTGCTGCCGGTCTTGAATGGCAGTACTCTGAACACCTGCCTCTTTTATTAATTGTAAATACAGGAAGAAACTATCACAAGCCTGCTCTTAATGATCTCTATTGGCTTCCCGGCGGAAATCCTGATCTTTTACCGGAAGATGGTTACTCGGGTGATATTTCTCTTTCGTGGGATCAACGTATGGACAGGTTTGATTTCAGCAGTGAGATAACAGGATTTGTCTCGAAGATTGAAAACTGGATACTGTGGCAACCTGCAGCTAACGGGGCATATTACTGGGAGGCCGATAATATAAAAGATGTTTTTTCAAGGGGTATAGAATTTAATTATACCGGATCAACCAGACTGAAGTATATTACATTCAGATCGGGAGGTAATTTTTCTTATACAGCCACATCAAATCTCAATGCAGTAAGTTCATCAGATGAATCGAGAGGCCGGCAACTAATATATATCCCCAAAAGCAAGGGTGGATTTTATGTCAGCTCCACTTATAAAAAGTTTACAGTGAAATACGATCTGCGAATGGTTGGAAGGCGCTATACAAAATCAAGCAATGAGGTGTCCGACTTTGAACGTGTTTTAAATCCATACTGGTTAAGTAAAATTACAGTAGATAAACAGGTGGACCTCAATAATCACTCTCTGAATCTCAGGTTTGTTGTGGATAATATCTTTAACACCAACTATCAGAGTGTTTTATGGCGTCCCATGCCGGGACGCAGCTACAGTTTGTCGGTTGCCTTTAACTTTAATAAAAGATAGCATGCTTAAAAAATCGGAATCGGGAATTTATTCACAGATCCGGTTAACCGGGTTAATGATGAGTACGTTATATTATTACAGAGGAACCCGGAATTTTTATGTTTTAAATAAATTTTTTGAACCAATACAAATTTTAAGATAATGAAGCTTTTTATTCAGACAGCAATTTTGGTGCTGATATTTTTTTCATGCACTGACGAACCTGTAGAGACAGTATTCCCGGATATTAACATTGAAGAGGGTGTCTTAATTGCCTGTGAAGGGAACTTCATGTACGGTAACGGATCATTGTCATTTTATGATTATAACAACAGAACGGTTGTAAGAGATTTTTTTTACGGTCGTAACAATGCACCCCTTGGAGATATTGTCCAGTCGCTGGGCATTTTTGGAGATAAGATGTTCATTGTGGTGAACAATTCAGGGAAAGTCTATATTGCAGATTCTAAAACTGTTGAGTTCCGGGGTGTTTTATCCGGACTGGTATCTCCGCGTCATATTCATATTGTATCACAAAATAAAGCTTATGTATCAGATCTGCTCTCAAACAATATTACAATAATTGATCCTGTCTCAAACAGGATAACCGGAACGATTAACCTGGGAATCCATACCTCAGAGAAAATGGTGCAGACAGGCAATAGAGTTTTTGTTACCAGTTGGTCGTATGGAAAGCATGTTCTGGTTATTGACCCGGAAACTGATGAGCTGGTTACTGCCATAGAGGTTCCTCTTCAGCCGAAGGATATAGTGGTCGATAAAAATCAAAAATTATGGGTACTCTCAGACGGAGGTTATGAGGGTTCACCTGCAGGTCATGAAAATTCCGCTCTGAGCCGCATTGATCCTGTGTCGTATGAAACAGAGCAAATTTACCGGTTTGATGAGACTGCAATGCCGTCAGTGCTTGAAATTAACAATGCCGGAGACACACTATACTTTATAAACGGTGACCTCTATAAAATGGCAGTAAACAGTAATAATCTGCCTGAATCACCTTTTGTTGAATCGGGAGGCAGAATGTTTTACAGTCTGGGGATTGATCCGGGCAGCGATGAGATATATATTGCGGATGTAATAGACTGGTCACAGAATGGGGAAGTTTTACGTTTTTCACAGTCCGGAGATCTCATAGATTCTTTTAAGGTGGGTGTGAATCCGGCCGACTTTTTATTCAGGTGACTATAAAATCAGGATATTGTTATTTTCTTTTTTTTATTCCTTGTTTTTTCATAAATTGTTATGAATTAAAAATGCACTTTCTGATTGATCAGGAAATGTGTTTTATATAATCCGGCTCGATACACATAGCATTTTAATTGAATAGCTGTTATGTATCCAAAGAGGTTGATGTTCCGTATGTAAATATGGTAAATGCCATAGGTGTTAAAGAAATGGACTTAAAGAAAAAATCTGATATTATCAACTCTCTGCTCTACGACTTCAGAGCAGAATACTTTGTGGCATTATTGCTGTCGGAGGGCCTTTCTCAAAATGAAATGATGATCAGTTATGACGGCGAACTAAAAAGAAAGTGGTCGACCGACATAAGCGAATCGGAAGTAGAGAAGTTTGAGAACGGCGATGAGGTATTATCAATATACCTGAATCGCTCCGGAATATATGATTCACTGCCGGAAGCTCTTTTTCACCGGTTTTTTAATAATCCGAATACAACAGGTGAAGATATGGCCAAAGAGTCTATGAAATTAAAGGCAGAGGAAAAGGAAGCAAGACTGTTTTTCAGACCATTTGAGAATGAGATTTTTTTCCAGAAAGTAAAAGTGGCCTTGCAGGAAAACAAAGAATTTAATATCTTGTATTCTGAATTTATCAATGGTCTGGTTCCGGGATTCTGGAAAATGGATAAGAAGATTCCCGGAAAATATGCGCTCAGAATATTAAAGTTGCTGCCTTTTGCCCATAAGATAGCAGGTAATTATGACTTAACAGCACATTGTCTTGAGAGTGTAATAAATGAAAAAGTGAGCATTGAGTTGTCTTATGAGGAGGATATATCAGATGAAAAAGAGGGGAACAAAGCAGATGCAAACAATTTAAAATTTAATCAGTTAGGAAATTGTAAATTGGGGTATGGTATGCTTATAGGTCATTCTGTTTCAGGATTTGTCGGGCGACTGGATGTAAGTATAGGACCTGTTGAGAATACCAGGATCAGAGATTTTTTCCCGGACAGCGATGCTGACCTGGCGCTGCAATGTTTTTACAGCTATTTTGTTCCTGCTGAACTGGATGTGAAAACGAAATTATGCATGCCGGAAAGGCAGAAAAGATTTGTATCAGGGAGTAGTACTGAAGCGGAATTTGAGAATTCCTGTCTGGGCTATAACACGGTAATTTGACAGAAAGAGTTTTTTAATAACCAATGTTTATCAGATTATGCCACCAATACTAAAGTATTTTACTGTTAACTGGGAAAATGGTATGAATATCGGCAAAGAGCATTTTATTCAACATGAAAATGTAATTGCCGAAAGTTTTAATGATGTCCGGGCTGTTCTGCTGAATAGCAGGAATTATGGATTACTGCCTGTTGACAGTCAATCAGCCACTTCTTTCAGAACGGTGTTCAGGATTGATAATCAGAACTTTTTAAAAGTTAAAATTTTTCAGTGCCGGGCAGTGAGTGAGGCGGGTATAAGAATAGAGATACTTGAGAGTCACCATCTGAAGGATTTAGAGGTTGATATTTCTACGGATCTGGATTTGGCCTCCGGAGGAGAGGGGGGTGATTATTTTATAATTCTGTCGGTTGATCCCTTTGACCGGCAGGTGTTTGGTGAGCTGAATGCTGAGGAGGATCCTCCCAGGTATCCTTACACAATTCCCTCCTTTAAGGTAAACCTGATTGCAGAGAAAAAGATTGCAAAAGATGGCATTCACCCGAACTCATTTTTTATAGGGAAGCTCAAAATCGATCAAAGCGGAACGGAGATTTATGAGGATTATATTCCGCCCTGCATGACAATGAAAAGTCATTCTGCCCTGATAAATTTCATTACTTCGATGGATAAATTTTTTAGCGGTCTTGAGCTTGACCTGCTGAGTATTATCCGGAAGATAAAGGAGAAAAATCAGGATACAACCCTGGCAAAGTCTGTTTATGAGCTGGCAGACAATCTTCTTCAGTATATTTCTGCAAACCATTTGCGGTTACACCAGGAGCTGCCTGATCTGCCTCCAATCCATGTTTTTACATATATTGCCTCTGCTGCAAGGGTGATAAGAAACACGATTGATTCAAACAGTGCAAATGACAAGGAGGAGCTGCTTAATTATTTTACCAACTGGTCGGAATTAAATCAGGGTGACTTCGAAAAGCTTCTTGTCTACTGCATTAATTTTGAGTACAGGCATTTTGATATACTTTTCAATGTGGAGCAATTTAGCGAGTTCATGCAGATAATAGCTCTGCTATTCGATAAACTTGAGTCGCTTGCATACATAGGTAAGAAAAAAGAGACGAATATTTTTGTGAAAGAGCAAAAAACAAAACGGAGTTTTCTGGCCGACTGACAATAACAGGATTTAATTGATTAAATATGTCTGAATATCTCGATATACCGGTTTCCTTAAAAGAGATTATGAGTCAACATGATGTCCACAGAGTTGATATGAGTAGATCTATTCATAATATGATCCATCTTATAACAGTTACATCATATGATGAGGTCAGGCATGATCCGTTTTTCGGAACAGAAATTTCCAATTACGATTTTGAAAATATATATAACACTCATTATCTTAAAGATGAACTGAAAAAGTCTTTTCTCGCCTCTGTTCGCACTAATGAAAAAAGATTGATTGATGTTAGTATAGACCTGCAAATTGAACAGGTTGAATTTGGCACCAAAATTCATAACAGAAGAATAAAAACACAGATAGAGATGATTATAAAAGGTACTATCGATAAGACAAACGAACCTTTTCAGCATCGCGAGAAATTTTTTATTGGACCACTCTCTTATTAAGTATTAATATTAAAGGAATATGGCGGTTGACACAATCGATACCATTAAATCAAGGCTTATCCGGAATGCTTCAAAATTATGGGGTTATCCGGATGTTCAGGATATAAATTCATTTGATCCTGTTCTGGGACTGATTATGGGAGCTCTTGCAGAAGAGCTGCACAGTATTTCAAGAGAGATAAACAGTGCCGATTCCCGTATTATCGGGAAATTTCTGGAATTGCTGTTCGGTCATAATACCTTTACACATTTTCCCGCCCATTCCATAGTGTACGCAAAACCGCTGCAACCACGGGTCAATATAGATGATCTTTATCAGTTTTACTACACCAGGGATATAAATTCATCTGAAGGCCGGGAAGGTGCTGTTAAAAAGGATATCTTTTTTACACCTACAGCAAATTTTACCCTTTTCAACGGTGAAGTCAAATATATGCAGGCAGGAAAATATCTTTATGAAATAAACGGAAGACTGAAGGAGGTTATCGGGGAGAGTCATTCCGCAACTGCTGTAAGTAATTCAAGAGTAGCTTTAGGCATAACTATTGATCCTCTGACAGACGATATTGATGGTCTCTCTCTCTATTTTTCATTCAGAAATATCCGGGCTGAAGATCGTTTCTATAATCTTCTGCATAATGCAGTATGGAAGATAAACGGCCGGGACGTCATTTTTGAAAACGGAATGAATGCAGATTCGTCTGAATCCGGTAATGAATTAACTACCCTTTTAAAAAAGGCCAATAGTATAACTTTCAAAACTATCAGTTTCATAAACGATTTTTACAGTAAAAGGTTTATGACTCTGAAAAAAAATAATTACCGTCGCAAAGATTTTATAAATAGTGAGCCATATTATCCTTCGCTTTTTATTAAAGATGATAACCTTGTGAATAAAAACGGCGGACTTATGTGGATTGAGGTTGAACTGGCTCAGCCTTTTTCTGCTGAGGATATAAACGATCTTATTGTAAATCTTAACTGCTTCCCCGTGTTAAACAGGGAATTAAATGAATATACCCATTCTGTAATTAAAGGGACAAATGTAATTCCTCTGTTGACTGACGATCTTTTTTTTGATATGAAGAGAGTGAGCGACAGCAGGGAGAATATATATAAATCCATGGATGCGGGGGACGAAGAGGACAAGGGTAACAGTTATATTATCCGACAGGGAGGGATCACACGTTTTGATTCGAGCGATGCAAGACAATCAATAAAGCACTTGCTTGATCTCGTCAGGGATGAATCAGCTGCCTTCGCTGTCACAGGTACTGATCTTATTTCATCTGAATTAAAGCAGTTGGACCAGATTTTGACCAGACTGGAACAGAGAATAGGTAAATCAGGTGTTTCTGAAGAATTAAATCCCGGCATTATCCTTAAGTCATCTTATGAGTATGAAAAAATCAATCTCCAGTACTGGACCATAGCCGGTGGTGCCGCCAATAACATCAGACCCGGTTCTAAGCTTTCAGTATTCAGGGGAGTTGATATTGATGATAAAGGTGTTACCCTGCTTACCCAAGCGGTTGGAGGCAGACACAGACTTACAAGAGAGGAGATGATAAACACTCTCAGAAGATCAGTATTATCTCAAAACAGGATTGTAACTAAAGAGGATATCAAAGCTCTCTGTTTTGAAATTTTTAATGAAATACTGCAATCAGCAGAGATAAAAAAAGGTGTTTCAACAGATAATTCCCATGGAAAGGGTATTATACATACAATGGATTTGCATTTGCGTTTAAACGCTGGAACAGATTTATCATCTTTTGATATTTGGTACAGAACTGAAAAATTAAAAACCACTTTAAAAAGAGATTCTGTGAATTTGTTACCATACAGAATTTTTATAGAGTGAAGAGAAAAAGATTGATTTTAGTTCAATTAAACGAATATTGAATTTTTTTCCGTGGTGGCTTTTTTTCCCCGGTTTTAACCGGGATGGATTAACGGGATAACACCCATGTAAATAACTTATTGAATTTTGAATGTTTAATTTAATTTTATTCAGATGAGAATAATGATTAAATATGTGGTTTTTATATTGGTTTTTTTATCTGTTATTATCAGAAGCTCAGCCCAGGAGAACTTTGCTGAAAATATTTCAACAAGCATTTCGGATGACGGCAAATTATTAATATCCTATGATATTACTCCCGATATAGGAGGGGGATTGTTCAGTGTAATTATGATGGTTACCACTGACGGTAAACAGATAAAGGCTTCTGCAGCGTATGGTGATATAGGATCAGGAATTAGTGCCGGAAAGGAGAAGGCTATTGTCTGGTATTATGAAGATGACTATGACGGTGATATTAAAAATGTGAATGTAAATATTTTTGCATATAAGGAGAATGAACCTGTGGCAGTTTTTCAAATATTATCCCAGAGTAATAACGGATATGCGCCATGTGAAGTAGCATTCATAAATAATTCTGCATTTGCCAATGAGTATCAATGGAATTTTGGTGATCCCTCTTCAGGTCCGGCAAACCTTTCATTTGATAAAGATCCAAAACATACTTACCAGACAGGAGGGATATATTCTATATCATTAACAGCCAGAAATACCAGGCTTAATCTTGAAAATACTTACTATCACAGTATTGAAATCAAAAAATTTGATCCCGTAGTTGCCGGTTTTGAGATAAAAGGTAATAACCAGATGCCTAAAGCAAAAGTAGATTTTAAAAATACATCAGTGAACGCCGACACCTATTTGTGGAATTTTGGAGATCCCTCATCAGGGAAGAAGAACAGGTCTGATAAAGAAAATCCAAATCATCAGTATAAACAATCAGGAACATTTGAGGTACAGTTGATAGTAAAAAATAATTTTAGCGGACTTTCTGATACGGCAGTCGGGATTGTGACAGTAGGAGAGGAGAAAGTTGCTGAAGCAGGTTTTATTTACACAAAATCATCTGAAACGGTTCCGTTAACTGTAGTGTTAAAAAATACATCAGAAAATGCTGCACGGTATGAATGGGATTTTGGAGATCCTGGCTCAGGCCGGAATAACAAATCGGATGAAACAGATCCGGCACATACTTATACTAAACCGGGGACCTATAAAATTGAACTTAAGGCATGGGCTTCAGGAGCCAAAAAACCCGGTACCTATTCAGAAAATATTACTGTAAATGATTTGCCAAAACCGCCAGAAGCAAAATTCTCCATACAGAATAACAATGTGCTCGGTCCTGCAACCATAATGTTTAATAATAGTTCAGTAAACGCTGATGAATTCTTATGGGATTTTGGAGATCCTGATTCGGGAAGTGAAAACTCTTCGAAAAAAGAGAATCCTACTCATACATACAGGAATCCAGGGAAATATGAGGTTGTTTTGACAGCTTCAGGAAAGGGTTTTACCAATAAAAGCACTGCAACCGATTATGTTGTGATTACCGGCCCTTCGGCTCCTGCTGTCAAACCCGCTGCCAAATTCGTAACTGAGAAGAGTGCATTTACCCTGCCTGCCTCTGTCACGTTTAAAAATATGTCGGCTGATGCTGATTTATGGGAGTGGGATTTTGGAGATCCGGAATCGGCAGTCAATACTTCAAATGAAGCAAATCCGACACATCAATATACAAAAGCAGGGACATATAAAGTGGTATTAAAAGTAACCAATAAAAGTTCCGGGATAGCGGATTCTTTTTCTGAGGTAATAACAATATCTGCACCTGCACCGGGCCCTGTTGCAGATTTTGATATTGAAAATAATAATACAATTGCTCCTGCGAGAATTGTTTTCAGAAACAAATCACAGAATGCCAATAGTTACTCATGGAATTTCGGAGATCCGTCTTCCGGTAATCTTAACAGCTCAACAGCTAAAGATACTGAGCATATTTTTGAAAATCCGGGCGAATACAAAGTAGTTCTCGATGCCATCAGTAAAGAATCAGGTGGAAGGAGTACGACAGAGAAACTTGTTGTTGTTGTTAAACCTGCGGAACCGCCGGTAGCCGGATTTGATGTAATTACAGAAGGTGAGTATGCTCCTGCCAGAATCGATTTTAAAAATCTTTCTGCAAATGCTGACTCTTACAAATGGAATTTTGGTGATTTTGATTCGGATGAAAATGAGTCATCTGACGAGTCTCCGGAACATTTATACAAAATCCCTGGTAAATACATAATTACACTTGAGGCATTTAATTCAAAATTGGGTAAGAGTCACAAAACGACCAGGGAGATTACTTTAAAAAGCAACTTCTCAACATTTATAAAATCAGAAGATCTGAAGGGGAATCCTGAAAATGTATATGCCCCGGTTAAAGTATCAGATGACGAATTTTTAATTCTGACGAATACCCCGGGCAAAGGTTCCAATATTTTGAAGGTGGATGAGGGCGGTAAAATTTCCGGGGAGAAAAAGCTGGATTACACTGCTTACGGTATAACTCCCCTTAATCGTGGTAATGAATTTATGATTATCGGAACAGATGGTTCAGGAAAACTTCTGCTTCAGGGTATAAACAGCAGATTAGCTGCCGGGAATCAGGTTATGTTCCAGTTGGACAAAGTCTATTCAACCGTGTTTGGAGCTCCTAAACTTGCCCTGAGCCGGACAGATGAGATTGGTGTTATTGCCAACACTCTGAACGACAGATACCCAATAGACATACTATTTCAAAAAGCCGATAACTCCGGCAGAATAATGCCTCTGTTAGACCGGACATTCAAATATGTCGGGACAAAACTCGCTACAGATATCGTTGCAACTGAGGATGGCGGATTTGCTTTAACCGGATACTGGCAGGAGAATGAGAAAGCACAACAGGTGATTCTCTTTGGAAAGGTTGACAGGAAGGGAACAGGAGAGATACATCTTTTACGTTCTGAAGTGAATGCAATAGGATGTGATATTGAGGAGTCATATCAGGGGGGGTATGCTGTCTTGAGGGCAAGAGAGGGACTTGGCCAAAGTAATTTTTATGAGATCAGTTTTATTTTAATTGCCGCCGACGGTGGCCCGACTGATTGTGCTACTCTGCTGCCATGTACAATAAAGAAAGAGGATATGTCATCATATCTTCCGGTGATGATTAAAGCTGGTGACGGATATGTAATTGCAAGTCATCATTTTAACGGTTTTGATTATGATGCTGCACTATATTGGATAGACAGGACAGGAGAGGTATTATCCAGGTATGAAAATATATCTCTTCCGGGCGACCAGTTTGTCAGGGGCCTTATTCAGACATCCGACGGGGGATTTCTGGTAACGGGAACTCAAACTGCTAATAACAGGAAAAGCGGATTTATTATTAAAACTGATCCTTACGGAAAGCTGTATGATCAATAAGGATTTATAAGTTTACCGGCCTCTTATCTTTTCTATCTCCTGTTTCAGGGCCCGGTTCTCCAGGCTGCACTGCCTGAGTTTTTGCTGGGCATCCTTCAGGTCTTTTTCAAGCTGGGCAGTAGCAGCACCACCTCCGCCACCGCCTCCGGCCTGCAGCATGTTTAACTGATTCTGGAGTTGGTTCCTTTCGTTCATGCATTCCTGCAGTTTCTGACTCATTTCATCTGATTCGCCCAGGTCTTCTATCAGGTTAAGCTTATCATTATATGCCAGTTGAAGGTTTGATAAGGCTTGAATAACATCTTTATACATGACTGTTTCCCAGGTCTCTTCCGGGGCTATTTCGTTTTTTGTCTTACTAAGCAGAGCAGCAATATCCTGATTTAAAACCTCTTTATTCTCACCTTCTTCTTTGTATTTTGGTAATTTCGTAAGTAATCCGGATGCCTCATTTACATTTGGAGCAAATATCTCCTCCTGAAATTTAAGATGGTCTTTAAGTTTTTGAAGCTCACTACTCGATTGCTTATCTGCCAGCCGGCCGGTGTTCATAGTAGTAAATCCCACCAAAATGGCTATTATAAAGCTGATAATGAATAATCCCACAACTTTGATGAATGCCTTATTCCGTTCTTTACTGTTGAGTGCCTTCATATTATCATGATTTTAATCGTAAAAATGAAATTCATTATTTTAAACATTGCAACATATTAACAACAGTTCACATCTTGTTTTATACTGTAATCATTAATTTTATAAAACTATACAGATATTTTATTTTTAAATCTATATTACTTTTATGCCTGAACAGCGTCAGGCTCCTCAATAATCTGGTCACTGTCACTTATTATTTTTCCCGCGATCCTTTCGCATGATATAACATCATTTTCTTTTACATTACAATCTGAAATTGAATTTTCAGGATCAAGTGCAGTTTTGATATTCAATAAACGGTTTCTGATCTTAAAAAAGATCCATTCATCGGGTTCGTTCCCGGTTCCTGTAAAAGAAACCGGACCTTCAGGATGGCGACTGTTATAATCATTAATAAAAAAGTAGAAAAGTCTGCCGAGCGACATTGCTTCAGGAGCCTTAGCCCTGAAAGTGGTCGTCTCTTTATCACTGTATCTCTTTTTAAATACAAAACTTATAACAACCGGATTTTCCATCTCCTCATCAGAGGGATCCTCGATATTGACATTCAGCGGGTATGTCCAGCTTTTAAATTTTTTGGGCGGTACTTCAAGCAATTTATTAACTGTTTGATTTAAAAGCACCGGAACAAGAAACCAAAGCATAGAAAGATACCATACAAATTCAACATCCGGATTTACCAAAAAAGTAAATGCCATATTAAAAAAGAAATACCCAAAGAGAAGGATACAAATGATAAAAACGATTTGCATTCCGAAGGTATGTTCATGGTACCAGGGCAGTAGTTTTTTTGACAGCAATACATGCAGGGCACCAAGTGAAATGATGATCAACTGGGCAAATAGGATCGTGGTCATTTCACTCATATTTGGTTTAAGGAAAAGAAAAAGTGAAGACGCCGATATTAAAAGAGAAGTTACCAGTACAAAAATAAGACTTGACCAGCCATACCTTTTTAAACCCTTTACCTTTTTAAACATTATAAAGTAAGTTCCCAGACCGAGTACCAGGCTGCCTATTTTCAATGCCAGACTTGTGCCGCTCATTTGCAATAGTTTTATTTTTTATAAAAATATGAAAGAATACTTTAATTTCCTAAAGCAAAGAGTGTTTTTAAAGATCAAATCTGTTTCAACAACAACTGAAATGAGAAGTAATTTGTTTAGGGGGGATGATTTACAGTATTTTTTTTAAATGTATAAACAGTTTCCCGGTTTTCAGGAGTAAGAGTTATGCGGTTTGGCCTTTTAAAAAAAATAATTTTCCGGCAATATATTTCTGATTTATCTCTTTTCCCACCATTTTGGAATCCCGTGCTGTTCATGAAATCCGTTAATTATTTTTGCTGCATTAGATCCTCCGACAGCAAATGCAGTAGCAATTATGAAGGCGGCCTGTTTCATTCCGGTAAGGCCTTCTCTGAAAACAAAGTTCGATACATCTTCGAATTTCATATCCCGTTTTAGAGGACCCGTATGCTGAGATAATCCTTTCAGCACTGAAGAAATGAGTCCTCCCATGTTTGTGGAAATTACCGGATAACCGTATTTAATGCCTGAAAGTTTTTGGTGGGCAAGTTTTGACCATGAATTGTTCCACGGTTTCCAGTCACCTGTTTTAGTATTCCACGTTGAAATAATGTTGTCGCATATCAATAGTGCCACATCGTAATCTCTTCCTGTCCAAAGCACCCCCTGGTTTCTTTTTTTATTGTATGTCAAAACGCATTCCCACCAGTTAAGACTTAATTTCCATGATTTTACTCTGGCTCCTGATGCTGTTGATTCCCTGTAACATATATCAAGGGCTTCAAACAATTCATTTAAAGTAAGAGCTCTGAACCGGTAGGTGCCCAAAGAATCTTTAACAGAAAACAATAATCCTCCATGCTTTTCTAAAATCCAGGGCTTTTCTAAACGCTCGAAAAGATATTCTGACTGTTCGGTTGCCTTTTTCGGCCAGTTCATCAAACTTCCCGTTTGGTGATTTATTACATAATCTTCATATTCAGTATGAAACTTTATTATGCTTTTTTTAATGCCGGAATTGATGCCATTATATTTTGACATCATTTTCATGCGCCAATTAAATTTGTATATGGTATACCTTTCGCGGGGAGAGCTCTTCAGATATCTTTGCAATTGAGCTTCATCCTGAAACCCAAAATCTTTTAGCATTTGTTTTTCCTGAATAGAGCCCATAGAAGTGACTTTTTATTTTTATCCGCCAATAATGACAGTCGGGCATCCTGCAACAATTGAACCGCCGTGGGCAGTAATATCACCCATTCGCGCTGCCGGCAGTCCCCCGATCATAACAGTTGAGGAGCCCATTACGATACTATCGGGTGGTCCGGTGCATAATGCCATATCACCCATTCGTGCTGCCGGCAGTCCTCCTATATGTACAGTAGGACAACCGGGTGGTAATATAGGCCCCCCTACATGAGGAATAGGCGGAACTCCCGGTGTTTGCATCGGACAGGTATGCATATCTGTTATTCTGGCTGCTGCTGGCATTTTTATAAATGTTAAAGATTATCAGTTAATTTGAACAAGTGCACCTTTTATAACGGTAGTTCCTGTAGCGCTTAATTCCGCAGTGCCTTTGGCTGATGACTTCAAGGATCCCAAAGCGGATATATCCACTTCCAGGCCGTCAAGTTTAACTTTCTTGCCTGCCGTATTTTTGTTATCCCCGGCGGCGGTGACAGAAAAATCTTTACCAGCCTGAAATGACACATTATTACCCACGGTTGTATTCATGTCTTCTGTAACAGTAATCTCAGAATTTTCACAAATCAGGGTAAACTCCTTCTCCGCTTTTATATTGATCTTTGATGCATTGATATTAAGTGTTCCGTCGGAATGAATAGTAAGAGTACCGTTAGCGCTGTCCAGTGTGATCCTGTTTTTGTCCCCACTGTCGTAGATGGTTATTTTTTCGCCACTGTCGGAATCATCAAATTCAATGGTATTACCCGCCGCAGTCCGGATAGCATGTATCTTTGCATTACTTTCGTTTCTGTTGCCGGCCCAGGCAGGATCAGGATTTGCATCTTTGTCGAAAAGTGTACCGAGAATATAAGGTTTCTCGACATCGCCGTCTTCGAAACCAACCAGAATTCTGGTATTTTTAGCCGGGATAAAATAAAATCCTGCCTTTTTGTGAGTGTAAGGTGTTGCAATCCTGATCCAGGGAGTCGTTTGTCTTCCCTCCATCCACCAGAAACTGATTTTTACTCTTCCCAGCTTTTCGGGATCTTTATTGTCTTCAACCATACCCATTTGATTTGATGATGTTTTTACAAAATATGGGTCGGTATTTTCAGGAATTGAAGTTTCTGCCGGTATGGCAGTGAAACTGTTTTCGTATGACAATGTATTGTCCATTTGATGATTGACGGCAGTCACTATATACTTACCGTAATCAATTTTGCCTTTTCTGTCCTGTTTGGAACAATCTATTTTTACTTCCGTACCTGCATTAAGAAAACCATTGACCGAGATTCCTGACAGATCGTTGAGGTTGACGGCATCAACCGATTCAATAGTTTCTCCAACCTGGTCCAATCCTTTTTTATAGTCAGACTCTTTAACATTGATATGTTCAAAATAATCCTTTCCCTCCTCTGTGTATAAGGTTTTTGACATTTTCAATGCATGTTTGCCATACATGTTCAGGTTGCTTTCGATTTTGCTGCTACCCGAGTTATATCGGTAAACATCAAGTTTAAGTGGATCTACTGTGAAGAGGCTGAATTTTACCGGACTTGCCCTTAGCTCATATTTGAGGCTTTTAAGATCAGAACCCAGGGTAAGTGTTTCCGATTTCTGTCCTGTCGGAATTTCTCCAAAAATAAAATCCTGTCCGTTGAAATAGCACCATTCCCCGTAACGTATCGACAAACGTTTCAGAAATTCAAGATCACTCTCCTCAAACTGTACTATATAAGGAAACCGTTCCTTATTCCGTGGAGAAATTTTATACTTAAGCTGATATTTTTTGAGTACTTCCTTAACAATTTCCTCAAGGGTATTATCGATAAATGCACGGTTTGTAGGTTTCCTGTTCAGAGCTATTTCTGTACTACCTCCTGAGATTATAACCTCATCATAATCAGTTACTCCGCTTCTTAAACTTTGAATTTCCGTGATATATCCCCTGAAATTAATTCCATCTTTATCTTCGTTATTCATTAAAAATTTTGTCTGAATAACTATAGGCAGGCCCAGGAAATTTTTAGATTTTTCTATCAGGAAGCCATCAAGTTCTTCAAGCGCATCATAACGGCATCTTATCTCAAACCTGTCGATGCCATAAAGATTCTGGCTTATTGAAACCTGCCGGAAGCTTGTAAATGGTTTCTGGTTTATGGAAATATCAATTTTAGTAAGTAATGCCATTAAAATTATTATTAAAAATATAATCAGGTATTTTTTGAATGTGCATCCCATTGAGTTTCCCAGCTTGCATTTGAAAGAGTAATTGAACGTGCTGAAATACTCAGACTCATAACCATATCAGACTCATCGGTAAATGATTCCCCGTAATAAACCAGGATCCCGTCCTCAAATTGAAGTGTTTTACTTTCCTGGGGTGCTGCAGTCTGCGGATCAATTCCAAAAAAAGAGATTTTACCTGATTTTGCAGAATTCCGGAGAATCATCCACTGGACTATTTCAGTGTCATTAATAGCCGCAAGCGTCAGATTGATAAGGCCCGCTCTTGGACGGCCCGAGATATATCCGTCTTCACTAACACTCTGGGAGAAACTGTAATTACAGGTCAGAACTTTTATCCCTTTCTCCTCCTGTTGATGGCCTTTAATATAAAGCCTTGCAGTTAAAGACATAGCTAAAAAAGAATTTAATTAGTATAATAATACTGTATCAATTAAACCGAAATCATTATTTGATATTGTACTATTAACAATATCTTGTAATTCAAGAGTTTAATTCTCTTTTATGAGATTAAATACCTGTCAGTCCGGTACAATTTTTAACTACCGGGCAATATTACATTGCCCATTCGTTTTCATGTTCGCCATTGCCCATTTTTATACTTTTGGCAGAGAGCGAAAATGACTGGATCATTGCTCCGGATCCTGTGTCGTCAAATGACTCTTCGTATCTTACCATGTAAGCTTCAGTGATCTCCAATTCTTTCATTTTGGAATCTTCATCACGTTTGTTGAATGTTACAGTGGCATCCTTTCTCATGTAACTGTCACACATCCATTCAAACATACTTGTGTCATCAGTTGATTCAATGATAAGGTCAACTGTTCCGCCGCGGACTGTGGAAGAGGGCCTGCCTGTTTTGTCAACTTCCTGGTTCAGACTGTAACGGCAATTTAATACCCTGTATTCATTGCCGTCTACTTTTAAAGTTGCTTTAAATGACATGGTTGGTAAATTTTAATTTGAATAAAATGTAAATGATTAATTTTGTTCGTATTCAGTATCCCATTCATTCCCGTCGTCCCCTTTCTGACCATCCATTTTGATCATAAAGTTCTTTGCCGGGAAATATGGCGTCATATGTATATCCAGATAGATGCGGTCTTTTTGAATCCTGTCCTGTTCAAATCTTTTAACAGAAAATTTTTCAATCAGTTTGCCAGGACCGGTAATACTGTCAAGAAACCGGGTTATCTGGCTCAGAATCTCCTTCCGGGTTTTGGTGTTGAAATTTTCAAAAGCCCGGCGGTTAAGGAAGTCCATCAGAACTTTAGTGACATAATCGAATACCCTGACTACCGAGTAGGTCTGCAGTCCAAGGTTATCTCCGTTAAAGAGTGTTTTTGCAGAGAAAGCCATCACTTTGCCGTATTCATTTACCATAGGTATCAGTCCCAGTTTTTCAAGGTTAGCTATCTCGCTTTTTTTCAGATCGAAACGTACACCACCCACTTCGCTCAGACTGCCATGTTTTTTTCCTGCGGCAACCTGTGACATCAGGGTCTGGTAGATTGTTCCGGCAAGAGCACCTGAAGGCGGTACATACAGTTCTTCATCTTCACCAATCTCTTTATACTTATCCCTTCCTACAAGATAGTTGCAGGTCATCAGAACATTTGATTTATATATATCCCCGCCCGTCAGATTAGCGGATTCAAACATCTCCATTACATCGTCGGGAGTATCAAGATGCTCAAAGTCAGTGATCAGCATTACCTTATTTTCATGCGCCATCTTGGCCCATTTTTCTACAACTTTGTTGGATCCCAGATAGCCGGGTACCACCAGCAGACTGTAATTATCTCTCAGGTCAAGCCTGTCGAAGTTTTTCACAAGTTCTTCATGAATAGAATCAATGAATCTGGTATCATCCAGATCTTTTAACTGTTCAGAGTCGGCATTGACAAATGAAATATTTTTTATCTTATTGCTGCCGGTATTTTTGAAAAATAGGGCTACAGAACGATAAGATTTTTCAAGATCTTTCGTTGCTTCAACAGCTTTAGCCAGGTTCTTTTTAAGAGTCTCTTCTGCAACAAGTGCACTTTGCTCGCAGGTCTCAACCATATCAGCAACATTTTCGGACGATGAGAGTACTGCAGCCCATAGCTGAAGTGTTTTTTTCAGTTGTTCCCGTTCATCTTTCTTTGCAGATTCTGAGAGAAATATTTTTTTACGTGCTTTTCTTTCGGGATTAAGATTCTGTACTCCGTCAATTGCAACCTCCATCAGATCGAATCCCCCGACAGTTGCAAGTTGAGAAATGCTTTGCTGGAGCAATTCCTGAGGTTTTTCAATCTGTATAGTTTTTTCGGCTACTTTTTCCCTGAACTGTTCTATATTTTGTCTTTGTTCCTGTAATGCCATCTTTTTTCAGAATTTAAGATTTATAATTTATGATTCTTCTATCTCCTTTGTTAATGCGTAAATCGCATTTAGCATAGCCTCTTTCGTCTCTTTGTTTTCAAGGGCTTTTCTTAATAATTTGTTGCTCTTCAACTGCTTTGTGATTTTCAGAAGTTGTTCCTTTTGACTGGTAAGATCTTTAAGGAAATTACTTTGGGCAGTAATGCCTCTAATTCCAAAATCAGCAAGATTTTTAAATGAGAGTTTCTCTTCCCTGGAGCTCCCCTCTGAATCTTCAAAATCAACATCAACCGATGGTTTATAGTGCTGAAATACGTCATCAATTGATGTAAGTCCGTCAACTATTTCAGGTTTTACAGGTGGGTCAGCAGTAAGCTTTTCTACCATTAACGTTCTATTTTGGGCAATTTCACTGATCGCTTCATTTGCTTCGCCCTGTACTTCTGTTCCGCCAATTCCGTAAGTTTGCATATCGTTCTTTTTTGTATTAATAAATTTTTTTAATCTGTTAACGAGTTCATTCAATTTTCCAGGCCACCTGATCATTTCCATCGATATTTAGTCTGACTAATGAACCTCTTGATATTTGACCCGTTATGATCATCCGTGACAATGGTCGTCTTAACTGACTCCGTATTACTCCTACAATAGGACGTGCACCATATTTGGGAGTATAACCCGAAAGAGCGAGCTTTTCAAGGGCTTTATCTTCGATTTCAAGTTTAATCCCTTTGTCATCAAGGATTTTTAACAAGCCTTTCAGATGAATACGGAAAATTTTAACTACATTTTCTTTTGCAATAGGAGCAAATGGCACTATCTCTGTAAGCCGGCCCAGAAACTCGGGGCGGAAATAGTTGCTCATTATCTCCATTAAGGTATCTGAAGGTGGTATTTCTCCTTTTTCAAAAGATTCCACAATATAGCTGCTGCCAATGTTGGATGTAAAAAGAATCAGTGCATTTGAAAAATCCCCCTCTTTGCCAAGCCTGTCATGAAGCTTGCCTTCGTCCAGTATCTGCAAAAAAATGTCGAACACCGAAGTGTGGGCCTTCTCAATCTCATCAAACAGTACAATTGAATAAGGTTTTTGCCTTATCTTATTAACCAGCAATCCCCCCTCTTCGTATCCGACATAACCGGGAGGTGCCCCATAGAGCAGGGCTGCAGAGTGCTCCTCCTTGAATTCAGACATATCAAACCTTATAAGGAAAGATTCGTCCTGAAAAAGAAATTCGGCAAGCGACTTTGCCAGTTCGGTTTTTCCGGTACCCGTAGGACCCAGAAAGAAAAATGATCCTATAGGCTGTCCCGGTTTATTAAGACCTGAACGGGATTCAAGAATTGCTTCGGCAATACTCTTAAGTGCATGATCCTGACCAACCACCCTTTGTCTCAGATGGTCTTCTATATTGATCAGTTTTTCCCGTTCCTTCGACTGTATTTTACCAAGTGGTATGCCTGTCTGCCCCGATACAATAGCTCCTATGTCTGATTTTGTTATTGATTCAACTTTTTCTTTTGCAATATTCTCAAGGTTGTTCAGTATTTTGGTGCAGTAGTCAAATATTTCGGTTCCGCCGGTTAAAGGTCGGCCATTTTCTTCCTCTTCAAGTTTGGAAAACAGAATAGGGGAGATTTGATTTTTCATATCTGACATGAACCATTGTAAATCTCCTGAATCTGACTCTTTTTCACTGCTGAGATTTTCAAGCTCAGACCGTAAATCCGATATTTTTGACGGAGAGATATCTGACATAAGTCTGACTCCCGACATTGTATGATCGATAAGATCTATAGCTGATTCAGGGAGCGCCCGCTCTTTTAAATATCTTCTTGACAGCCTGATTGCCTCAACAATAACATCTTCATCTGCTTTAAGATTATGATGATCTTCATATCTGGGAATAATTACCTTTATCATTCTTTTGGCAGTCTGTTCATCAGGCTCTTCAATCTTTACCAGTTCGAACTGCCGGTTGAAGGCTTCGTCAGTTTCGATAAACTTCGTATAATTATCGATTGAAGTCGTTCCGATTATTGTAAGATTACCCCGGGCCAGTTCCGGTTTTAAGAGGTTGGCTGCTCCTGCAGTACCTCCCTGCTTGTCGAGCAGTATGTGCAGTTCATCAATGAAAAGTATGGCTTTCTCAAATTGCCGGATCTCAGCTATGATGTTCTTTAAGCGATCCTCAATCTCACCCTTGTATGATGCTCCGGCAATAAGCGAACCGTAGTCAAGTTCAAAGATCATTGCACCGGTAAGTCCCGACGGTACTTTATTGTCAACTACATTTTGGGTAAAACCATTGACCAGGGCAGTTTTTCCAACACCTGCATCACCGACAATCAAAACATTTGCTTTATTGCGCCGTCCCAGTATCTCTGTAATCTCACGAATTGTGCTGTCACGGCATACCACCGGATCAAGTTTTCCCTGCTTAGCCTCTTCTCCTTTGTCTGCGCAGTATTTCAGAAGAGCATTTTTTGATGTTTTCTGTTTCCCTTTGCTCTCCTTCTTTTCATCCGCACCGACTACCTGCTCCAGCTCGCTGCTTTCCATCAGGTAATCCATAATCTGTTTTTGTGTGAGAGTAAATGTTTTTAGCTGTTCATATGTGAATCCTACACCGGGTGTGCTCAAAGCTGCCAATACCGATTCAGTATCTGTTTCATCCCTTGAAAGTTTGAGACGTATGTTTTCTGCCTCGCGGAAGACTTCCTGGACATCACTGTCTCCCGCCGGATTTTCGGGAATATTTCCTGATTTTGGACAAGATTCTATTCTTACTTCTGCCCACTCTTCCAGGTAAAAAATATCCTGATCAAGAGCCATTAGTAAATTTGTAAGGCCAATATCTTTATGGAGCAGTGCTTTTAATAAGTGTGCCGGCGAGAATTCGGCATTTGAAAACTCTTTTGCCAGTGATTGTGCAATTGTAACTGCCTGTTTTAAACTGCCGGTAAAGTTCATATTATTAAATACTTAAATTGAAACTAATAATAAATACACTTACTTATACTTATTAAAAATAATACATTTTAACATATAAAGCAACTTATTTTGTAATTACCTCCGGTAAAAATGTCTGTTTTTGTTATAAATTGATTATCTGGTCATTAACGATTTATTCATTTTGTCATGTCCTGCATCTGAACAAAAGAAAATATTGGTATTGTAAATATGAAATTAAAAGATATTGTTATCTTTAATATCTCGGAAATTATCACTGATATTTATTTTATAAGTAAATTATTGTTAATACTTATGCATTTTTTCAAAAAAGACTGAAAGGTATTTTGTTCTGTGATATAAAAACAGTTAATTTGCAGAAAATAAAATAATAATACTATGCTTGAGATTTCAAAAAACACTATGGTCACGCTGACCTATGATTTACGCATTGATGATGAGAATGGTGAGGTCATTGAACAGACCACAACAGATAATCCGTTGAGATTTTTATTCGGAGCCGGGACCATGCTCCCAAAGTTTGAGTCTCATCTCGGGGGGTTGAGACAGGGAGAGCAATTTTCGATGAAGCTGTCAAGTAATGATGCATACGGAGAGGTCAACCATGATGCAATAGTTGAGTTGCCGAAACATATTTTTATTGTTGATGGAAAGTTTGATGAGAAGCTTATTTTCGTGGGTAATACTGTGCCGATGATGAGCAGTAACGGTCAGCACCTGAATGGTGTTGTCCTTGAAGTGAATGACGAGAATGTAAAGATGGATTTTAATCACCCGCTGGCCGGTGAAGATCTGTTTTTTACAGGAACTGTTATTGAGGTCAGAAATGCCACAGCGGAAGAGCTGACACAGGTTAATCATGGTTGTGGTTGCGGATGCGGAAGCGGAGACTGCGATGATAGTGACTGTGGATCTGCAAAGGATGAAGGTCGTGGCTGCGGCTGTTGATAATTGAATACTTTTTTGTTATCTTTATAGGAATATCCTGATTTACAGTTGATGTGAGTTCCTGAATGCATTTTAATTTTTACGGATTTTTTGCAGGCAAATAGTTTTAAAAGGATGAATACATTTGGAAGAATATTTCGTTTGACTTCGTTTGGTGAATCCCATGGCAGAGGCATAGGAGGGATAATAGATGGTTGCCCTGCAAATGTAAGTCTGGATACGGAATTTATTCAGAGAGAGCTGGAACGCAGAAAACCGGGACAGTCCAAAATTACCACTCAGCGTAAGGAGTCGGATTCGGTAGAGTTTCTTTCAGGAGTCTTCGAAGGTAAAACGCAGGGTACTCCTATTGCTTTTATAGTTTGGAACCGGGATCAGCAATCGAATGATTATAATGATTTGAAGGATGTATTCAGACCCTCGCATGCAGATTACACCTATTTGAAGAAATATGGTACCAGGGATCACCGGGGCGGAGGCAGAACTTCAGCGCGTGAAACAATCGCCAGAGTTGTTGCCGGAGCCATTGGAAAGCTGGTCTTGTCGGGTACAGGTGTGTCTGTACATGCATTTGTATCGCAGGTAGGAGAGATTAAAATTGATAAATCCTATACTGAACTCGATCTGTCAAAGACAGAAGATAATATAGTCAGATGTCCTGATCCCGTTACAGCAGAAAGAATGATTTCACGTATTGAAGAAGCTGCAAGGAACAGGGATACCGTGGGAGGAGTTATTACATGCGTTATTAAAGGTGTTCCTGCCGGATGGGGAGAACCGGTTTTCAATAAGCTGCATGCCGATCTTGGTTTTGCAATGCTTGGAATTAATGCCGTTAAAGGATTTGAATACGGATCGGGATTTGCAGGAACCAGACTGAGCGGATCGGAGCACAATGATATTTTTATCAGTACAAAAGACGGAGTCAGAACCAAAACAAACCGTTCGGGAGGAATCCAGGGAGGAATCTCAAATGGCGAGGATATATATTTTAATGTAGGATTTAAACCTGTATCTACATTGCTCAAAGAACAGAAGACGGTAGATATTCATAATAATGAGGTTACTATTAATCCGAAAGGGAGACACGATCCTTGTGTTTTACCCCGTGCCGTTCCGATAGTAGAAGCAATGGCAGCCCTGGTAATGACAGATCATTTTTTATTGAGTAAACTTAATTCCATTTAACATGCCCAGAAGAAAAAGAAACAGAAGAATTCAGGTTCCTCCGGTCATCAAGGGAATGTCAGTATACGGAGTACGCGGACGAAGGTCCAATGAAGTTATTCTTCATCTGGAGGAGTATGAGGCTATTCGTCTGCTTGACTACCAAAATCTGACACAGGAGGAGGCTGCCGTCCACATGGATGTATCAAGGCCAACCCTTACAAGAATATATGAAGAGGCCAGGAAAAAAGTGGCTACGGCATTTGTTGAAGGCAGAGGAATAATTTTCCGCGGCGGAGATATTTATTTCGGACAGAACTGGTTCAGGTGCAATTCATGTCAGGCCAGTTTTAATAACTTTACTGGAGAACCTGCAGTATCATGTCCGGTTTGTAATTCTGATGATATTATTTCGCTCGATAAGTATTATTCCTTATAGAGGTAGTTACAAAGAATCTTCCTGTTATAATAACCAATTGAATGAATCTTTACTGAAACCTGAGAGGTTGCGGAGCAAAAGGTTGAAATGTATAGAAGTCTTTTTTTAACCGCTCCTGAACAATAAAACCTGCGAAACTCATATCTGAGGGATGCAGAGGATATAATGCCAAACGGATCTGAAAAGTCTTGAATACCAGATTTTCATTATGGAGTCTCATGCCCAGACCAATACCGGTATAATAATTTTCATATAATATGAAGTTCCTGTTAGATCCGATAATGCCAATATCTGCAAATCCGAAAAGGGCCATGTTGAATTTATAAATTTCACGTCTTAAAAAAAGAACATATTCCAGATCTACGCTTAGCCTCTGTTTCCCGACAGCCTCCTTACTGGTAAATCCCCTGATATGTTCATCGCGATTCAGATTGAGGGTTTCTATTTCAAATCTTCTGATTCCCAACATATAATTTGTACGAAGAAAGAGCCGTAATCGCTGTCTTCCGGCGTAAATCTGACGCGATATGTAGTTCAGACTTGCCTGTATTTGTCCCTGTTCAATTTGCATATTCTTTAAATAACCCCCGATAGCACCGGCAAGGTGGAGATAACTCTGACTGTTTACAAGCAGATTCCCGTTTGATAAATATATATGGGCATAGTGCCTGTTACCAAATTCATTAAAATCATAACCGTACACTAATTCATTTTTGAATCCTTCGGGAATATCCTCAGTAATTCCGTAACTATAGACTAACTTGTCCTGTATATAGCGCCTTTGGGTAAATGTCAATCCGGTCAGTAAAAATGTTCCGTTTGAAAAATACCGGCTCTCTCCGGGAGGGGGAATTGGCTGATCATAAAACTTGCGGTTGTAGAAGGCTGTCGCAATAACCATTTGTGAATTTTTAGGATTATCCGGTTTGATTTGGAAACTATGTCCGGTCCATCCGCTCAAATTGAGGATGTTAATCGGCAGAGGATACTCTATCGGATCATTCTCATATAGTCTGTCAGATCTGAAATAGCGGGATCCTGATAAGCCGTAGCCCCATTTTAGAGAGGGAGTAATAAAAGGTTTATCGAACATCAGCGAAAATCCCTCCTGCCTGTATGTATTGCTGTATCCGGCCGTTATATTTATAAATTTCCCGCTTATGTTATTAATATTATACCAGGTTTCAAGACCCATATAAGGCTGCCTGTTAATATGTCCGACAAATCTGAATGATATTTCATGCCCGACTCCGAAAATATTTTGGTTATACAGTTCGAGGTCGGCTGAACTGCTGCCCTCGACACCCCCTGAAGCTCCCAGGGAGAAACGGTCTTTAGTCAGAATGTGTATGTCGACAATGCCCTGGAAGGTGCTGTCCTGTTTTATTATAAAACGTATATCATGGATGTATGGAAGATTACGTATAAGTCGTTCGCTTTCATATAAGATTTCCGGATCGAGGAAGTCGCCCACTTTAAAAAGCAGCATATTCTTTATGGTATTCAGATTTGATTTTGTGTGAATGGAATTGGCCAGTTTTTCAACTACTGAGCGCGCCTGTCTTGTGGTATCCTCAAAGGTGGGACAGAATACCTCAAGTGGAGTAATGGATATACCTGCAATTATTTTTCCCTCACTCTTTTTATAATATTCAAGAGATAATGTTTTCCTGTCGATATATGGTCCCGGCCGGGAGATCAGGGCATCGTAAAAAAAACTGGTAATCTTTTTTTGTCTTGCCCTGTTAGCCAGACTGTCATAAAACTGATCATATTTGTTTTTATCAGGAGGTATTATCAATGTGTCATTTCCCGTTACCTGTCCTTTGCCGTTGAAAAAAAGAGACAAAAAGAATATAAAGGCAAGAAATTTTACTGTTGTCACTGATACTCTTTTTGTCATTTTAAATTTACCTGTTTTGAAAGAATCTGATCTATGGCGTCTGCCAAACATTTAATTCAGAAATTTAATGAATTTCAGAATGCATTGATGAAATAGAATCTGTTAAATTTAGTTAAAGCGATTTGTCATTAATAATTTGTACTATACCAAATCTTCTCTTTGGCGTTTTATAACTAAGTGAGCTGCGATAAAGCAAAATTTTTTTTTTAAATTAATATTTTTAAGGTACAGTTAAATCAACCAGATAAATTATAATTTGCTTAAGATGACGTTAAGATCCCAATGCCGGCCAGACTAAGTATTTGAAAGTTTATTTATACTTTTGTTGTATGAGCAGACTGAAAGAGATATATAAAAGGAATATTTACGGTGTGATGGGCACACTTATATTCCATATATTATTATTTTCTGCTTTCATCATTGCCGATGTGGATATGAAGGGGAATGTAAGGGAAGAAGAGCTCTTGATTGAGTTCCCCGATGAATTACTTCCGGAACCTGAAGAATTGGAGGAACCTGAAGTACCGGAGGAGGAAGAGTCAGTTACCGATCCTGTTTCTGAGTCATCCCTTGTGCAGAATAACAGGACCAATATAGCTTCGAACAGGCTTGCCCGAAGTGAGGAGATGTTTGATCAGGATTATCTGAATGAAGTAGAGGCTGCCAGAAAACTTGTTTCTGATGTTAACAATCAGCTCTCAAAGAAAATAACTCCTGTAGAGGATATAAAAATGCCTGTCGAGACAACGGAGAACATGGATCCTGATTCCATTAAAAATATTATCTACTCCGGAGAGAGTAATATCGTTTATTATCTTGAAAACAGGTATCATGTCAGTTTGCCTGTCCCTGTTTATCTTGCCCAGGGCGGAGGAAAGGTTATTATCGACATTGTTGTTGACCGCGATGGACATGTCGTCAGGGCAGAACCCCGATCTAATCAGGGCATTCGTGATGAGCAGATATATATTTATGCAGTTACCGCTGCCTCAAGAACGCTTTTTAACAAAGATATGAGTGCTCCCGCACTCCAGAAGGGTACTATTCATTACACATTTGTCCCGCAGTAAATTTTTTTCGGTAATATTATCTTTAACAAGATTTAACAATTAACATTTGCAGAAATTCAATTATACCCATATATTTGTCATACGTTTATTTTCATAAGTTTAGGTTTAGTTAGGTTAGTTAGTTTAATGAGAAAAGGATGGGTTGTTGAGCCCATCCTTCTTCATTTTTATAAGCAGATAGTTTTCACTGTCTGTTTTTTATTTCTGGTCACAAATTTCATTTCAGAAAACTCCGGAGTTTTTGCACAAAAGATATTCACTTCAGTGTTAAGGTTCATAAGTCTATATAAACACAAATGGGAACCATTCTTTTACGAATGATTCCCATCATCTGGGTCAACCGAAGTCTTCCCGGATGCCAGGCTACGGTTATTGTGGCCGGCTATAATCATCCATCTTTAGGATGGATTTTGTTGCCCGGTACTCTCTGGTTAAGCTTTCTACGGCATAAACCTTTGAGCAGTCCGTTCGGTCTTCCGGATTACCTTCCCGGACGAAGTGTCTTTCAGTGTTTCCTGAAAAATCCCGGAGGATTTTACTGTCAACAAAAACATTTTGCGGAATAACCCACTCATGTTTTACAGCTCATTGGGCATCAAGTGGCAATCACTTTTTGCCCGGCTGCTTTTCAGCAGTCTGAGTTGTCTGATGACTCAATCTTGAAAGAACATCTGGATTTCTTACCTTTGATTGATTGAACCATTGGGTTCCAGAGTACCCGGTTCAAACTTCGGCTCCTCTGAAACGCCATCCCGAAGGTTGGATTGAATCGGCTCCTGTTCCGGCTAAAGAACATTTACCTTTTCCGTATTTTTGGAACTGCCTTTTATGGCTTACCTGGTATGATCAAAAATAAGCAATAATTTTCTAACGTGTCAAGTTTTTTCAGCCCTTTATATTCACTTTGTTTCAACCTGAGATATAAACAATTGTTAATAACCTTAAGGTGCATCAGGAAAGTCTGTTTTTATAATCCTCATAAGTAAATTCCCTGATTATTTTCAACTTGTCATCTTCAGTCCATATGGCAATAATGGGATGTTTAATGCCGTTAAACATTGTCGTTTTAACCATAGTGTAGTGGATCATATCATTAAAGATAATTTTATCTCCTTTCTTTAATTCGTGTCCGAAATCGTACTCCTCAAGATAGTCTCCTGCCAGACAGCTCACACCGCCCAGACGGTAAAGATATTTACTGTTAATCCCCGGTTCTGTGGCTCCGGCAATTACCGGGCGGTAGGGCATCTCCAGTGTATCCGGCATATGGGCTGTAAGGGAAACATCCAGAATTGCCGTTTTAACTCCCTTGTGCTCCACAATATCCTGTACTGTTGAAACCAGCACTCCCGTGTCCCATGCAATGGCACTTCCCGGTTCAAGTATTACCTTTAATCTATACCGTTTTTTAAAATTCTGAAGCAATTTTATCAGATGGTTATGGTCATATCCTTTTCTTGTCATCAGGTGACCGCCGCCCATATTGATCCATTTTATCTGATGCAGATATTTGCCGAATTTTTTTTTCAGGTTTTCCAGAACTTTTTCAAGACTGTAAGAATCGGATTCACACAAGACATGAAAATGAATGCCGTCAATTCCCTCAGGCAGCCTGTCGGGGAATTCATCGCTTCCCACTCCCAGTCTGGAGCCTGCCCGGCCCGGATTGTAAAGATCTGTTTTTACATCCGAATATTCGGGATTGACTCGAATTCCGCAGGATATGTCAAAACCTGACTTTTTTATCTCAGGGTAAAATTTGTCGTACTGACTGAATGAATTAAATACAATATGACTTGAATATTTCATCAGTTCAGTGAACTCATTTTCAAAATATACAGGTGAATAGAGGTGAGCCTTTGTCTTCATCTCCTCGAAACAAAGTCTTGCTTCATTCAGTGAACTGGCAGTGGCGCCTTTCAGATATTGTCTGATCAGCGGAAAGGTACTCCACATTGCAAAACCCTTAAACGCAAGAATTATCTCAATTCCGGCTTTACTTTGCACATCGGCTATCAACTGCAGGTTTTTCCTGAGAAGTTTTTCATCCAGCACAAATGCAGGGGATGGTATTTCAGAGTAGTCCAACTCAGAGAGTATTTAAGTTAAAAAAATTACTGACGACAGGTTGTATTTACCGTCCGAAGAGAATTAAAGCTCAAGATCAACATCTGTCTGCTCATTCCATGGCAGTCCGTAATATCCGATTTTTTCCATAAAGGGATCGGGATCAAACTGTTCAACATTGAATACTCCCTTTCCTTTCCATTTTCCGGTAAGAACCATCATCGCACCAAGCATGGCAGGAACACCTGTAGTATACGAAACACCCTGGGTTCCGGTCTCTTTATATGCTTTTTGATGGCTGCAATTATTCCATATATAATATGTCTTTTCTTTTCCGTCACTAATACCTCTTATCCGGCAGCCTATTGAGGTTTGTCCGGTATAACCTGATCCGAGCTCACCGGGATCGGGAAGAACATATTTCAGAAATTCCAGCGGTATCACATCGACGCCTTTGTATTTTACAGGATCAATACGAGCCATGCCAATATTTTGAATTACCCTCAGATGAGTCAGGTACTCCTGCCCGAAGGTCATCCAGAAACGTGCTCTTTTAAGTGTCGGGAAATTTTTAACCAACGACTCCAGCTCTTCGTGAAAGATGAGATATGAGTCGCGCGGACCTATATCGGGATAGTTCAGAACTTTTTTTATCTCATGAGGTTCAGTCTCCACCCACTTGCCGTTTTCCCAGTATTTTCCTTTTTGGGTTATCTCCCTGATGTTAATTTCAGGATTAAAATTAGTGGCGAAAGCTTTACCATGATTACCGGCATTGCAGTCAACGATATCGAGATAGCGGATCTCATCAAAGTGGTGTTTAGCGGCATATGCAGTATAAATGCTTGTAACCCCGGGATCAAATCCGCATCCCAGAACAGCCATTATCCCTCTCTCCCTGAAACGGTCATGGTAAGCCCACTGCCAGCTGTATTCAAATTTCGCCTCATCCTTGGGTTCATAGTTGGCTGTATCGAGATAATGAATCCCGGTAGCCAGACAGGCCTTCATGATCGATAGGTCCTGGTAGGGAAGGGCAACATTGATTACTATGTCAGGATTAAAACTATTGATCAGGCTTATCACCTCATCACTCTTGTCTGCGTCAACCCTGGCAGTTTTAATTCTTCCTTTACCCACCTCTTCTGCAATTTTTTCACATTTCGATAAAGTACGGCTGGCCAGCAATATATCAGAAAATACATCAGGATTTTCAGCACACTTTGCTGCAACTACCCGTCCGACACCTCCGGCTCCAATGATCAATACTCTGCTCATAATATTTTGATTTATTATTATTACAAAAAATTATTTTTCTTTATCTAATCTTGATATTTTCGTATATTACTTCTTATTGTTTTATTAGCAGACAAAATAAGCAATTTTTAATGAATGATATAAAATATAATCCTGAATTTAATCCGAGCGGAGTGGGACAGAGCGATGGCAATTTTATCGGTCTTCCGTTTAATGAGGGAACGGCTAATATAATTTTGCTGCCCGTTCCCTGGGATGTTACTGTCTCCTATGGTGAAGGAACTGCCCTTGCACCCGAATCTGTCCTGAATGCCTCAGTTCAGCTTGATCTGGAGGACTTTGATATAGCGGAGGCCTGGAAGGCTGGTATTTTCATGAAGGAGATTGATAAGAATATTCTTGATAAAAGAGATGTTTTGAGGCCCAAAGCCCGGACTTTGATAAAGTTTCTTGAAAGGGGAGGAGATATTGATAAAGATCTTTCTGTGAAGGCAATCAGAGATGAGATAAACATCGAGTGTGACAGAATTAATACCTGGGTTTACAATGAAACAAGGAAATTCCTTGATGAAGGTAAGATAGTTGGCATCGTCGGTGGAGATCACAGTGTTCCGCTTGGTTGTATTAAGGCGCTTTATAATAAATTTGAAAGTTTCGGTATTCTGCAGATCGATGCACATATGGATATGCGGGTATCATATGAAGGATTTCAGTTTTCACATGCTTCAATATTTCATAATGTTCTTAAAGAGTGTCCCGGCACTAAGCTGGTGCAGGTTGGTGTCAGGGATTATTGCAAAGAAGAGCTGAAAAGATTTCAGGCAGAGGGAGACCGCATAAGTGTTTTTTTTGATCAGGAATTAAAAGAGAAGAAGTTTGAAGGATGTGCCTGGAGTGAACTGTGCAGCGAGATAGTTGACAGGCTTCCTCAGAAAGTTTATGTCAGTCTTGATGCAGATGGTCTGGATCCCGGATTGTGCCCGAATACAGGTACACCGGTTCCGGGAGGTCTTGAATTTTATGAAGTAGTATATCTTATTAAAAAAGTTGTTGAGAGCGGAAGAGAGATTATCGGATTTGATGTGTGTGAAACGGGTAAAGAGGAGTGGGACAGTAACGTAGGAGCGCGTCTGATCTATAAGTTGTGCAACCTGACGGGCAGGTCACAGAGATTAATATAGACTTTGTTTTTGTAAACGGTCTTATCTTTGGGAAGATACATTTCAGTGATTAATGGCGGTCACCGGAGTATTATTGACAATTCTGACAAATGTTGCAGTGGACAAATATCTCTGAGATTGCTAATCTTTACCCCTGAAAAGATGGAAGAACCCGTGAGCCTTTCTCTTTTTATTATCCCGGCCAAGGCCTTCAACAACATAATAGTAGACTCCCGGACTGGCATAACGGCCTCCCAGGGTCCCGTCCCATACAGTTGCCGTATATGTGTCTTCAAATCCTCTGACATCTTCACTTTCCCAAAAATGAATACGTTTTCCCCAGCGATTGAAAATCTCAATTTTTATACTTTGCATAGACCAGAATTGTACTGCGAAAATATCGTTTGTTCCATCACCGTCTGGTGTAAATACATTGGGAACCGCAATAAAGGAAGTATCGACTATAATATAGTCTTCCAGGTATACTGTGTCGGCACAGGTAACAGAGTCTGATATGTTTTTTGATACCAGTTTTACCTGGTATGTGCCTGAGTTTTCATAGGTATAGACCGGATTTTCATCATAGGCAACAATCATAATACTGTCGACCGGCTGCAATGACTCTTCCGATTCTCTCTTTATTTCATCCAGATCGCGAAAGAAATACCATTCATACTGATCCCCGTTTTGAGATTCATTATTGAATGTCACTGTTAAAGGTGCCTCACCCTGCTGGTTATCCACCGAGAACTCAGCTTTGGTAACAATTGAGCTGTAGGTTACATAGCCGGTGCCCTCGCAGCCAAACTGGTCGAATATCCTGAGGGAATATTCAGTATCATTAAGGGGTGGTTCAAAAATACGGGGATTTAAAATACTGGCTATAGTAACCTCTCCCTCTTTCCACTCTGCATTTATGATTTTATTTATATCTACCGGGGTATTATCTGCCAAATCGTAATATATCATTGTGTCTGTTGTGAATGACCCGTCAAGGGTGAATGATTCACAATCAGTACCGGTAATGGAAGCATCGACAATGATCCGGTTAATAAAAAGCCAGGCCCGGTAAACCAGGGTTACTTCTCCCTGAGTAATTGTCACCCTGTAACCGCCGCTCGTCAGATCAGGAACAGTATATTGCTGAAGGTCTGTGCTTTCAGATATAAGTAGCTCAAATGATCCATTTCCCGGATTGTACTTTTCCCATAAAAATGTTTTTGTCCCCTGGAGAGTTGTCTCTGCAGCCAGTGTTCCTGTCTTATCCTCTTCGACTGATGAACAGTAGATATAAATCATGTCAGTCTCCTGAAATACAGGATATTCTGTTGGAATAGCTGTAGCAGATCCGGGAGCTGTGAGTTGTCCGTTCGCATCTGAAATATTGAATACTGCCAGTATTGTGAGAACAGTGATGTATAATTTAACCGTATAATTCATATAAACACTACAATTCTTTACGCTACAATATTAACGTATAATTTTTATTAAATTGTTTTCACGGGATAAAAATATAAATTCTGCCCTGTTTCGCTATATTATGGAGGGCCGGGAGATTTGTTAATAAATGAAGATAAAAAAGCAGGGTATTCTGTTTGACAACAACTATTTTTGTAACTTTTATTTAATGTTTATGATGTGTTTGATTATCTGAAAGAATTAAATGAAGCCCAGCAGAGAGCAGTATTAAATACAGAGGGCCCGGCTCTGGTCATTGCCGGTGCCGGATCAGGGAAAACGCGTGTCCTGACATACCGTATTGCGCATTTGCTGAAAAGGGGAGTCAGGCCCTCTTCAATTCTTGCTTTGACCTTTACCAACAAAGCAGCACGGGAAATGAAGGAGAGGATTGCCGGGGTTGTTGGTGAAAATGTTGCCCGGTATCTGTGGATGGGAACATTTCATTCCATATTTGCACGCATCCTGAGGGCAGAGTATGAAGTTACCGGATTCCCTCATAATTTTACTATTCTTGATACTGCCGACAGCAAAAGTCTTATTAAATCAATTATTAAAAGCTTTAAACTTGATGATAAGATTTATAAACCGGGAATAGTAGCTTCACGCATCTCAATGGCAAAAAATAATCTGATCACTCCCGCAGTTTATGCCGGAAACAGTGAAATTAGGCTGGCTGACAGAAATATGAAGATGCCTTTGGTTTCCGATATTTACCGTGAATATGTGAAGCGTTGTTACCTATCGGGAGCTATGGATTTTGATGATCTGCTGCTCAAGACAAATATACTTTTTCGTGATCATCAGGAGATACTTTCAAAATATCAGGATAAATTCGGATATATACTTGTTGATGAGTACCAGGATACTAACTATGCTCAATACCTGATTGTTAAAAAACTGGCCGGCAGGCACCGGAATATTTGCGTGGTAGGTGATGATGCCCAGAGTATCTACTCTTTTCGTGGTGCCAGAATTGAAAATATTCTGAGCTTTCAGAATGACTATCCTCAATATCAGATTTTTAAGCTGGAACAAAACTACAGGTCGACACAAACAATTGTTAATGCGGCAAACAGCATTATATCTAAAAATAAGGTACAGATTCCCAAAAAGGTTTTTTCGGAAAAAGAGGCAGGCAAAGCAATAAAGGTTATCTCTGCCCTGACTGATAATGAAGAGGGATTCATTGTTGCCAGGGAGATAGCCGAAACGCAGAGTAAAAACAATTGCAGGTATATGGACTATGCAATTTTGTATCGTACAAATGCACAGTCGAGGATTTTTGAAGAGGCACTTCGAAAAAGGAATATTCCTTATAAAATTTATGGTGGTCTCAGTTTTTACCAGAGAAAAGAGATCAGAGACCTGCTTGCCTATTTCAGACTGGCAATCAATAACCGGGATAATGAGGCACTGAAGCGGATAATAAATTATCCGGCCAGAGGAATCGGACAGACTACCCTTGTTAAACTGGAATCAGCATCCGCAGATGCAGATTCCACTATATGGAAGATTATCAAAGATCTGCCTGAAAATAATTTATCAAATTTCAATAGGGGGACAATCTTCAAATTATTGAAGTTTACATCTCTGATTGAAGAATTATCAGTTATTGCTGCTGAAAATAATGCCTATGAGGCAGCCATGAATATTGCTGAGCAATCCGGTATCCTGAAAGAGCTGAAAAGTGACAGCTCATCAGAAGGGATCAGCAGGTTTGATAATGTTCAGGAGTTACTCAATGGTTTGCGCGAGTTTAGCTCCAATGCCCGTGAGGAAGGCAAGGCCGGTAAACTGGAGGATTTTATGGAGGAGGTTGCCCTGCTTACCGATCAGGACGATGAGAAAGATGAGGATCGCGATAAAGTTACATTGATGACAATTCATTCAGCCAAAGGTCTGGAGTTTAAAAATGTTTTTGTTGTTGGTCTTGAAGAGAACCTTTTCCCCTCTTCGCAGATCGGGGATCAAAGATCTCCGGAGGCAATGGAGGAGGAGAGAAGGCTTTTCTATGTTGCCCTCACCAGAGCAATGGAAAATGCCTGGTTTACATGGGCAACACAGAGATACAAGTGGGGAAAACTTGATTTTTGCTCGCCCAGCCGTTTTCTGCTTGAGATGGATGAGAAATATTTAGAAGAGATAAACAGCGATGAAGGAAGGGAGAAAACCGGTAATGAGCCGACCCGTTTTGAAAAACCGGGTGACTGGTTTTCCCGTAACTCAGCCCGTTATTCTCCGGTGGTGCCAAAAACGGGCAGAGAAATTACCGGAAATTTCCGGCCGGCAGATAAATATTTGTTTGTCAGGGACAAAGATGATGACTTTATAGGCGATGCTCCTGAAAAGATTTTAGAGGGCATGACTGTTGAACATCAAAGATTCGGCAAGGGAAAAGTGCTGAAAGTCGAAAATTACGGAACAGAGAGAAAGGCAATCGTATTATTCAGTAATGCCGGTCAGAAACAGTTACTGCTTAAATTCGCCCGGCTGAAGATCATAGAATAACAGTTACCGGATAAAAAATGTGCTATAATTGATAATTGCAAAGAAATGATTAGTTTTGTAGAATATTATTATATTATTAACCATCTTTTTATCTGGTTATTAATTAATTCCAAATTGAATTAAAATGGATTACAATACAAATAGGCAGAAACTTCCAATGCCTGAATATGGAAGGAATATACAGAATATGGTGAATCATCTTCTCACCATTGAAGACAGGGATAAACGCAATCGCGCAGCTCAGACAATTATTGATGTAATGGGGAATTTGTATCCCTATTTGAGGGATGTCTCCGAGTTCAAGCACAAACTGTGGGATCATATTGCAATTATGTCTGATTTTAAGCTGGATATAGATTATCCTTATGAATTGCCGTCAGCAGATATTTTAAGGACAAAACCTGCAAAGGTTGAATACCAGCAGCACGATCTGAAATACCGTCACTACGGACTGATAATCACTAAAATGATTGAAGTTGCAATTACGATGGAAGGAGATGAGAAAAGAATACTCATTGAGCAGATTGCCAATCAGATGAAGAAGTTGTACATGGCATGGAACAAGGATTCGGTTGAAGATGATAAAATTTTTCAGGATCTTGAGGAGCTTTCAGGAAACAGAATAAAAGTTCCCTCTGACATGAAACTTTCTGACATGAAAGTTACAGCACCAAAGAAGAAGAAAAAAAAGAAATAACTTTTAATATCCTTAAATGGCATCATTTCGTGTTGAAGGCGGACTGAAACTGAAGGGTATACTGGAACCGCAGGGGGCAAAAAACGAAGCTCTCCAGGTATTGTGTGCCGTACTTCTTACTTCTGATGATGTTACAATAAAAAATATACCCGAGATCAGGGATATCCTTAAACTTATTGAGATTCTCAAAGGTTTGGGTGTTAAGGTGAAACATACAGGGAAAGGAACCTATACATTCAATGCTGCTAATATTAATACAGATTATCTGAAAACAGATATCTATGCAAAACAGGCATCCGGTCTGAGGGGATCAGTAATGATAATAGGTCCTCTGCTGGCCCGTTTTGGCATCGGATTCATTCCACAGCCGGGAGGTGATAAGATTGGGAGGCGAAGGATGGATACCCATTTTGAGGGGCTGCGAAAGTTAGGGGCAGCTTTCATTTTTGAGAGCAGGGATCAATATTATTCCGTCACTGCTAAAAAACTAAAAGGAACATACATGCTGCTTGAAGAAGCATCTGTTACCGGAACAGCTAACATAATAATGGCGGCTGTTTTGGCCGAAGGTGTAACAACAATATATAATGCAGCCTGTGAACCATATATTCAGCAGCTTTGTAAGATGCTTGTCAGGATGGGTGCAGATATATCAGGCATAGGTTCGAATTTAATAACAGTGCGGGGAACAACCTCACTTAAAGGATGTGAACATGTCATTCTGCCCGACATGATTGAGGTTGGCAGTTTTATTGGTCTGGCTGCCATGACAGCATCAGATATAACTATAAAAAATGTTGAATCTGATTATCTTGGTATTATACCGACTTCATTCAGGCGGTTAGGCATTAACGTAGAGCAACAGGGAAATGATCTTATCGTTAAGGATGCAGGGAATTATGAAATTGAAACCTATATTGACGGGTCAATAATGACAATTTCAGATGCTCCGTGGCCCGGATTGACCCCTGATTTGCTGAGCGTTTTTCTTGTTGTGGCTACACAGGCAAAAGGGAGTGTTCTAATTCATCAAAAGATGTTTGAGAGCAGGCTTTTTTTCGTTGACAAACTGATAGATATGGGGGCACAGATTATATTGTGCGATCCTCACCGCGCCACGGTTATCGGTCTTAACAGGGAGCATTGCCTGAGGCCTGTAAAAATGACTTCACCTGATATAAGGGCAGGTATTGCCCTGTTGATTGCTGCTATGTCCGCCAACGGTATTAGTACTATTGACAATATTGAACAGATAGACCGGGGTTATGAAAACATCGAAGAGAGATTGAACAGGATTGGTGCAAATATTGTAAGAATTTGAATTTAAATCAATTTTGATTATGAAGAAATCGATTTTTTTAATTTTTTTATTAAGTATTGCATCAGGGGTTTGTTTTTCACAACAAAGATTGGGAATAAATATAGGAAACAAAGCTCCTGACCTTGTGGGAGAATCCCCGGACGGAGAGATTATCAGACTTTCTGATACTAAGGGGAAGCTGGTGTTAATCGACTTCTGGGCAGGCTGGTGCAGGCCATGCCGGCTTGAGAATCCGAATATTGTATCAGTTTACAGTAAATATAAAAATAAAAATTTCAGCGGCGGTAAGGGATTTACAGTATTCAGCGTGTCTCTTGACCGATCAAAGGAATCATGGCTAAAGGCCATTTCGGATGATAACCTGGAATGGGATTATCACATAAGTGATCTTAAAGGTTGGTATTCCAGGTATGCCGCCGTTTATGGTGTCAGGCAAATTCCCGCAAATTTTTTAATTGACGGGGAGGGAATAATCATCGCCCGCGGCATACGGGGGCCTGCACTGGAAAGCACACTTCAAAAATATGTAAAATAGCATTTGGTTTCAGTTGTTGAGTTATTACACCAGGCAATCATATTGGCACATTATTGATATCAGAAGTGCCAATTTGTCTTTTATATCATTATGGCAAATTATTTGCTATTGCAGGATACAAAATAAAATCTACAGATATGACAGAAGAGAAAAAGAATAATAGTGCCGCTGAAGAGTTGAATGCAGAGTCGGTTCAAGAGGAAACCACATCGAAAAGCAGTGACGAGACAGAGTCGCAGGTTGAAGATAATAATAAAATTGTTGAGGAAGATCAGGCGCAGAAAGAGAAAAAACACAAATCTAAAAAAGATAGTAAAGAGGAGAAAATAAAGGAGTTGGAGTCTAAGTTAAATGAAGTGTCCGATAAATATCTGCGTTTGCAGGCAGAATTTGATAATTTTCGCCGCCGCACAATCAGGGAGAAAGCCGAACTGATAAAATCAGGTGGCGAGTCGGTGATAAAAGGTATCCTGCCGGTTATAGATGATTTTGAGCGGGCAGTAAACTCGATGAAAGAAATCCCGGATGATGATTCGGGTAAACAGGGGACCCTGCTTATTTACAGTAAATTCAGAGATTTTTTAAAACAGAATAATGTCAGGGAGATTGAAGCATTACACAAAGATTTTGATGTGGATCTTCATGAAGCTTTGACGAAAATTCCGGTAGAGGACAAAGAATTTAAAGGTAAGATAGTGGAGGTTATCCAGAATGGATATACACTCAACGACAAAGTGATACGCTTTGCCAAGGTTGTTGTGGGCGAATAAAATAATAAACAAAGATGGCGAAAAGAGATTATTACGAAGTATTAGGTGTAAGCAAGGATGCAACGGCCGAGGAGATAAAAAAAGCATATCGCAAAAAGGCTCTCAGGTATCATCCTGATAAAAATCCCGGTGATAAAGAAGCTGAAGAGAAATTCAAAGAGGCAGCCGAAGCTTATGAGGTACTTCGCGATCCTAATAAGAAGCAGCGTTATGACCAGTTTGGTCATGCCGGTATGGGCGGTGCTGCCGGAGGTACAGGCGGATTTACCGGATTCTCCGACATTGAAGACATTTTTTCAGCATTTGGTGACATTTTTGGCGGACATTTTGGCGGATTTGGCGGATTTGGCGGATCACGAGGCCAATCCTCCGGTCGGCGTGTTGCAAGAGGTTCTGATTTGAGAGTAAAGGTTAAGCTTGACCTGAAAGAGATTGCTAACGGAGTTGAAAAAAAGATAAAAGTAAAAAAATATGTCACCTGTCAGCACTGCAATGGTACAGGTGCCCAAAATGTAAATGCATATACAACATGTTCCACATGCCGCGGATCCGGCCGCGTTACCAGGGTGACAAATACACTGCTGGGACAGATGCAGACTACATCAGCCTGTCCTACCTGCCAGGGTGAAGGAAAAATTATTACCGAAAAGTGTGCACATTGTAACGGAGAGGGAGTTATACGCGATGAAGAGGTAATATCCATAAATATTCCTGCCGGTGTGGGCGAGGGTATGCAGATGAATATTACAGGAAAAGGCAATGCTGCCCGTCGCGGTGGTATAAACGGAGATTTGCTTGTTGTAATAGCAGAAGAGGATCACCCCGAGCTTATCCGTGACGGTAATAATCTTATTTATAACCTATTCGTTTCATTTCCTGAGATAACACTCGGAACAACAGCAGAAATACCTACTGTAGAGGGTAAAGTGAAGGTTAAAATTGATCCGGGAACGCAACCTGAGAAAATATTGCGTTTACGCGGAAAAGGATTACCTGATGTAAACGGATATGGCAAAGGAGACCTTTTGGTCAGGGTGCATGTATGGATACCCCGAAAGCTTAATGCCGAAGAGAGACGATTGCTTGAGAAATTACAAAACTCTCCCGATTTTCAGGGTGGGCCGTCCTCAGACGAAAAATCATTTTTTGAGAAGATGAAAGATATGTTTTAATATCCATTATCAGCATATTTTTTAATTAACTGAAGGAACTTTTTCTATCTTTCCTTTTCCGGGTCAACTACTCCTGATTGCTTGCTGATCAATCTTGTACCCCTGCCGTTGATCATTTCGTCGGTGTTAGTTATCAGTACCTCTTTTACCCCGTTTCTTTTTGCTCTGAATCCATTTTCAAGTTTGGGGATCATGCCTGTGTTAATTATACCTTCTTTAGTATATTCATTAAACATCTCAATGCTCAGTTCATTAATAACACTATCTTCATCATCAGGATTTTTCAGAACTCCTTTTTTTTCAAAACAGTAAAACAGGAATACCTGAAAGTAGCCTGAAAGTTCTATTGCTAATTCCGAAGCAATTGTATCGGCATTGGTGTTTAGGAGATTCCCGGTGCCATCGTGGGTAAGAGGGGCCACGACGGGAATTATGTTCTCATTGATAAGCATCCTGAGTTCTTTGGTGTTAACATCACGTATATCTCCTACAAAGCCGTAGTCGAATTCAGCAACAGGTCTTTTAACGGCAGTTATCAGATTGATATCAGCCCCGGTAAGACCAAGGGCATTGCAACTCCGCGACTGCAGGGCAGCTACGATCTTCTTATTTACCAATCCTCCATATACCATGGTAACTACATCGAGCATAGCCTTATCGGTAATCCGACGGCCGTTAACCATTTTTGTTTCAATTCCAAGTTCACCGGCAAGACTTGTGGCTGTTATTCCTCCCCCATGTACCAATAATTTATAACCTGAAATATTAATAAATTTGTCGAGAAGCGCATTAAGTGAAGCTGTATCCTCCACAACTTTTCCACCAACTTTAATAATAGTAAGCTTATCCATTTTAAAGAACACTTAAATTTTTAAAAAATTATCAAGTATTGCAGATCCCACTGATCCGCTTTTTTCAGGATGAAATTGTGTTGCATAAAAATTATCCTTACATAAAGCTGCACTAAAGGGAACAATATAATTGCAGGTTGCTGCGGTATGCCTGCCTAAACCTGCATAATAAGAGTGCACAAAATAGACATAGTTGTTCTCCATCTCTTTGGTGAAAAGTCTGCTTTTTAAATCTGAGACAGAATTCCAACCCATATGAGGAACCTTGGTAATATACTCCTGACCGTCTTCAGGGATAAAGCGTTTGACCTGCTCGTCAAATATGTCCAGGCATCTTGTATCATTCTCTTCCGAGAATGAGCACATGAGCTGAAGTCCCAGGCAAATGCCAAGCACAGGCTGTGTCAATCCGGTTATGAGTCTGTCGAGTTGATTGTCCCTGAGATACTTCATTGTTGTGCTCGCCTCGCCAACGCCAGGAAAAATAACTTTATCCGCTTTTCTGATTTTTTCGGGATCGGCAGTAATATCGGCTTTAACACCCAGACGGTACAATGCATTTCTTACAGATTCTATATTGCCGGCATTATATTTAATTATGACAATGTTCATCTTTAATGTTCCATTATTAACTGATCTTATTCTGATTTAAACCCTATGTCGTACTAACAGGAAATCGTGGACACTTTTAAATTTGGCCTTTTGTCGAAGGAATCTGAAAATCAGAAATATCCCTTCTAATTGCCATTTTTATTGCTCTTGCAAGAGCTTTAAAAACTGCTTCTATTTTATGGTGCTCATTATCGCCTTCTGCTTTAATATGCAGGTTGCACTGTGCAGCGTCAGAGAACGATTTAAAAAAGTGCATGAACATCTCCGTCGGCATATCTCCAACTTTTTCCCTGCTGAATTCAGCCTGCCAGACAAGCCAGGGACGACCTCCGAAATCGATAGCAACAGTAGCAAGAGTGTCATCCATAGGCAGACAAAAACCATAACGTTCCATTCCGGCCTTGTTCCCCACTGCAATATTGAAAGCTTTTCCCAGTGCCAGTGCCGTATCTTCAATTGTGTGATGCTCATCTGTTTCCAGATCACCATTAGCCTCGATCATCAGATCTATGCCGGCATGTTTGCCTATCTGGTTCAGCATATGATCGAAAAATCCAAGACCTGTTGATATATTGCATATGCCGGAACCGTCAAGGTTTAGTTTCACTGTTATTTCGGTCTCTTTTGTGGTACGTTTAACTTCTGCTGTCCTTTCAGGTGCAGCTACACAGTTATATATATCATCCCAGTTATCTGTAATCAGGGCACAATGGTCTGCAAGTCCCACTCTCTCCAGATCTGTCAGTTTGATTTTACTGCTGATCAGAATTCCTTTTGCGCCCAGGTTCTTTGCCAGCTCAATATCTGTTAAACGGTCGCCAATCACAAAGCTGTTTGCAAGATCATAGTCTCCTTTCAGATATTTTCCCAGCATTCCGGTGCGGGGTTTACGTGTAGGGGCGTTATCAGCAGGCATGCTCCGGTCTATTAAAATATCGTCGAATGTTATCCCTTCACCGGAAAAAGTTTTTAACATCTTATTATGTACAGGCCAGAAAGTTTCCTCGGGGAAGGAGTCTGTTCCCATGCCGTCCTGGTTAGTCACCATTACCAGCTCATAATTAAGGTTTTTTCTGATCTTATACATATTATGAAATACCCCCGGAATAAACTCCAGTTTTTCCAGTGAATCTACCTGTTCGTTTTCCGGTTCATAAATCAGTGTTCCGTCACGGTCAATAAATAATGCTCTTTTCTTCATATCAGATCTTTTAGTGCATCCGTTAACTTTTCATTCTCCACCGGGGATCCTATGGTAATACGCAGACTTTGTTCGCACAGGTTTACTTTGGATCTGTCGCGAACAACAATTCCCCTTTCCATCAGGTATTCATAAATACCCCGGGCATCTTCCATCTTCACCAGCAGGAAATTTGCATCTGAGGGGAATACCCTGATCACAAAGGGCAGGTATTTTAGTGATTCCGACATTTTTTCCCTCTCTGTTTTGATCATTTCAACCCAGCTTTTTACCTCTTCTCTGTTTTCGGTAAGCTCCAGTGCTTTTTGCTGTGTCAGGATATTCAAATTATAGGGATACTTAATTTTATTGAGCACGGAAATTATTTGATTATCAGCAAAGGCCATTCCGATCCGTATTCCTGCCATTCCCCAGGCTTTTGAAAACGTCTGCATGATAACAAGATTTCTGTATTTGTCGAGTGAGGGTAGAAAAGATTTGTCAGAAGCAAAATCTATATACGCCTCATCGAGCACAACAATTCCCTGAAATTCATCAATGACCTTAAGAATTTGCCCGGTATCAAGACAGTTACCACTCGGATTATTTGGAGAACAGAGAAAGACAAGCTTGCTTTTTTTGTCAGCTACATCCAATAATTTGTCTGCATCCAACTGAAATTCTTTTGTGAGTTCTGATTTTTTTACTTCCACATTATTTATTGAGGCTGCTACATTATACATGCCGTATGTGGGATCAATGGAGACGATATTGTCTACTCCCGGTTCGCAAAAAGCTCTGATAAGCAAATCTATGGCTTCATCGCTTCCGTTACCGAGAAAAATCCGGCCGGGATCTGCCCCCTTTAGCCGGGCAATCTTCTCCTTGAGTTCTTTCTGAAGCGGATCAGGATAGCGGTTATAAGGCTGGTTAAAGGGATTTTCATTGGCATCCAGAAACACCATAGCTTCCCCGCTGTATTCATCACGTGCCGAAGAGTAAGGTTGAAGTGTTAATATATTTTTTCTGAGCAGTTTATTCAGATCCATAACTTTTAAAAGCGTTTTAATATTTTTAAAGCGATATTTTTTATAAATACAAAGTTACTTAAACGATATCAGAGTTGATTTTTTTTAAATGAATTTCATTTAATCTTACCGATACTGCTTGTTTATGTCCGCCGAGTTGTTCTGTCTGAGCCATTATCTCAACAGCCGGACCAATTATTTCAAGTCCTCCTGCAGTTATCTCCTGGAAGGTGATTTTTTTCATAAAGCTGTCGAGGTTCACCCCGCTATATGCTTTAGCCCATCCGTTTGTGGGCAGAGTGTGATTTGTTCCCGAAGCGTAATCACCGGCACTTTCAGGAGTATAATTGCCAAGGAAGACTGACCCTGCATTTATAATTTTCTCCGCCATATCGTTATAATCTGAAACAGACAATATAAGGTGCTCCGGTGCATAAGTATTTATAAGGTCTGCAGTCTCTTTTTGATTTTCCATGACAATAACCAGACTATTCTGCAGCGATTTTTCTGCCAACTCTTTTCGGGGAAGGCTTTCCAGTTGAAGCATGGTCTCTTTGATTACCCTGTCTGCAAGCTCCTGACTGTTGGTTACCAGTACCACCTGACTGTCGATTCCGTGTTCTGCCTGGGACAACAGATCGGCGGCAACAAATGATGGATTGGCAGTCTGGTCTGCCACAACCATTACCTCTGAAGGTCCTGCCGGCATATCTATTGCAACACTGTTCATGCTTACCAGTTGCTTGGCAGCAGTGACAAACTGATTGCCGGGTCCGAATATTTTATCTGCTTTGGGAACGCTCTCTGTTCCGTATGCCATTGCTCCAATAGCCTGCACCCCTCCCAGTTTGAAAATATCTTTTACTCCTGCCAGTTTTGCAGCATATAAGATAACGGGATTTACCCCGCCATCTTTTCCCGGTGGTGTGCAGAGTATAACCTGACTGCATCCTGCAATTTTAGCCGGAATTGCCAGCATAAGCACTGTTGAGAAAAGAGGAGCGCTGCCTCCGGGTACATACAGACCGGCTTTTTCAATGGGAACAGCCTTCTGCCAGCATGTCACTCCCGGCATTGTTTCTATCTTTTTGTAACTATGCTTCTGCGATAAATGAAATTTTTCAATATTCTCAGATGCCAGCTTTATTGCTGTTTTAACTTCCGGATCTACTTTTCCGTCAGCATGTGACATCTCTTCGTCTGTAATTCTAAAGTCCTTAAGCTGAAGACCGTCGAACTGCATTGTATACTTTGACAGCGCCTCGTCTCCGTTCTGCTTAATCTCATTCAATATACCTTCAACTTTTTTGTACAGGCAGGAGAAATCCAGTAAAGGCCTCTTTAATATCTCAGGCCAGAGCGCTTGGTCGGGATTAATAATTGTCTGCATATAGTAATTTTAAAAAATCATTTTTTCAATAGGTACAACCAAAATTCCTTCGGCTCCTGCCTTTTTCAGTTTGCCGATTATTTCCCAAAAATCATTTTCATCTATAACCGAGTGCATTGAACTCCAGCCTTCCAATGCCAGAGGAACAACCGTCGGACTTTTCATTCCCGGAAGCAGCTTTGCTACTTCATGAATTTTTTCATTTGGAGTGTTTAACAGAATATATTTTTTCCCCTGGGCCCGCTGAACAGATTCTATTCTGAATATGAGTTCATCAAGAATTTCCGCTTTATCGTGAGCCAGATCCTTACGGGTAACCAACACTGCTTCTGAATGCACTACGACTTCTACTTCCTTTAATCTGTTGCTTATCAAAGTTGAACCTGAACTTACAATATCAAATATTGCGTCGGCCAGACCAATTCCCGGTGCAATCTCCACCGAACCGGTTATGATATGTATTTCAGCATCTATATTTTTGCCGGCAAGGTACTTTCCAAGAATATTTGGATATGACGTGGCAATTTTTTTCCCGTTAAAAAAATGAGGACCCGGATAGTCAAGCGACCTGGGAATGGCTAACGATAGTCTGCATTTACTAAAACCCAGACGTTTGGCAATAATAAGGTCTTTCTCCTTTTCCAGAATTTCATTCTCTCCCACAATCCCGGCATCAGCAACTCCGTCAGCTACGGTTTGCGGAATATCATCATCTCTGAGAAACAGTATTTCAACGGGAAAATTTTTTGCAGAAGAGATAAGCTTCCTCTTTCCTATGGTCATCTCTATTCCGGCTTCACGGATCAGCATCATCGATCCTTCATTCAGCCTTCCTTTTGTCTGTATGGCAATCTTGAGTATATTATCCATATTATTTTAAAAAATACTTTATTAAAAAAGTTATGTATCTTCCTTTTTTGTGAAGATTCCGAGTATTTTATTTAAAAGATTTTTAAAGCTGTTGTACTCTTCTGTAACTGAAAAACCAACGCCCTGGGTATATGGAGCTGTTTCGTATATAAGATTATTGTTTGATCGGTTGTATGCCTTTAACTGAATTTTGCCACTCGGATTCAGTTTGACATTTACCTCGAAGTCGCCAACTAACTGACTGTTATTGGCAGAATTCGGATTGTTGTTATTGCCGATGTTGCCGTTTATCGTTATCCGGTCATTAAACATTTGTGTACTTAGTGCAAGTTCTATTTCATTATTTGTGATCTGGTTGCCGGGGCGGTAATTCAATCCTATATCCAGATTATTATTGATCTGGCTGAGCCAGTTGCTGAGCTGGTTTGAAAAAAGTTCGCTTGCCGTCGTTCCGATGAGGTTTGGATTCTGAGCTTCATAAGTTCCCCTCAGGTATTCGGGTGTGTAAAATTTTCCCAGTACCACAAGCGACAGTATCTGTTTGTTCATCTCCTCGGGAGTATTGAAAAACTGCCGCAACTCATCTTTCAGCCGGTCTTCGACTGAAGGAAAATTGATTGCAAAATCAATTACAGGATTTGACAGCTCTTCCGTGAGTATAATGTTGCATTCTACCGGTATTCTCTGACTCTGATAAATATTATCGTAGGTATTTACCAGCAGATCGTACAGCGATGCCTTAAGTTTATAAACTGCGCTGATGTTTATATTTGCATTATACGGATCACCAGACCAGTTAATTGTACCACCCTGTTGAATTGTAAACCTTTTATTTATAACATTTTGAAGAGTAAAGAGATAATCTCCCCTTTCAACGGTATAATTTCCTGACAGGGTGATACTTCCCTCTTTATCCATCCCAAATACGAGTACTCCCTCGCCCTGAGCTTTTATAACATCACCTATTTGAGAATTATATATCAACTGAGCCCTTGCATCCGGAGTGGCATAAATAGTAAGATTCATGCTGAAGTCGCTGTTGTCTCTTTTAGGGAAAAGGAATTCCTGTCTTGCAGTATCTTCTGTAGATACAAATTGTATAAAGTCGTAACGCTCTATTTCACTTTCACTCTCCAGGTTAATATTTACACTTGTTCCGGGTAATGTTGTTCCCGTACCCTTCAGAAAAACCTGTTTGCCTCTTCCCGTAATATTAATATTACATCTGGCCGTAACCTGTCCGTAAAATTTTGGATTTACAGCCGGAGTGGTATTCATGACAGCTATTTTATTGGATGTTGCATACAGATTATATTTCATGTTTTTAAAATTATCATGAACAATGGTACCTCCGAAGGTTCCTGTGTTCCCGGCAATATCCCTGATAGTTAATCTGTTGAAATCTATGGTATCGCCGCTAAACCTGACTGAATCGGTAAAATAATAGCTTACCTGAATATAATCAATTGTAAATCCGGCGTTGGTGCCTAAGACTTTTCCGTCCATTAACACCTTTTGCGGACTGCCGTGGATTTTTAAACTCCCTGAAGCATCTCCATGAAAATTGGAAAAGTTACGCCTTATCAGTGTTTCCAGAACCACAAGAGAAAAATTATCAAATTCAGCGTCGTAACTGATCTCATTTTTTTCAGGATTATAAAATCCTGTGGCATGCAGACTTTCCCGGTTATTGGCAGAAGCCGATATCTCCGTATTAAGAAGGGTTTCAGAGCTGTTCCACTTGTTTGTCATAGTGATATTACCTATTCCCTGACCTTTAAAGGAGAAATCATCCACTTTTAGATCCGAAAAGACCAACCGTTTTCCGTAGAAATCATTTAATCCGGCATATCCGTTGACTATGCCCGTCAGTGGGAATTCTCTTTGGAGATAAGCTCCGATTTTTCCCAAATCAAAATTTTTTATATTGATGTTAAGATTTTCGGAAATATTTTTGCTAATTGTTCCGTCAATCCCTACGCTCTGTTCTGAATTGTAAAATTCAAAATTGTTTATTTTAACAGTGTTGCTGTCAATTGAAGCTGTAAACGGATTAATACGCCACAGAGTATCGGCTATAAGTAATTCAGAAGGGAGTCCTTCAATTTCAATATGCGGATTTGCACTGTCCCTTGTTTCTGAAAAAATTGCACGGGTTTCAATCTTACCGCTGTAAGATATTTCCTCGTTGTTGTTCCAGCTGATTTGGTTGTCTATGATATTATCAGTTAGCTTTGAGTCTAATGTCAGGTTTTTTATTGACATACCATTTCTTAAAAGTACCTCACCAAACCTGAACCTGGAGGTGTATAAATCCTCTCCCGGACTGTTACCGATGAAAATATTTTTAATAAAGACATTTTGGGTGCTTAAACCGGGAATGCTTCCCTTTAATTCAAATATGGAGTGTTCTGAATCCAGCATGCCGTAAAGGAGGAACGGAGTCTCTATTTTATAACCGGGTAAAAAGACATTTAAGACATCATCAATATTTTTAACATCAATCTGATATCCGAATTTATTATCTCTCACTATTTCAGTACCTTCATAATGAATAGCCGGAATATACCGGTTCATGCTCTTTAAAAAGGCATTAAGAATATTTTGAAAATAGTAATTACCATTAATTTCTATATCAAAAAAATCAGAGGTAAAGGAGAGATGTTTTACAGTACCTCCCGTAATTGATCTTAACTCCATCCCCTTCAGGTTTAACTCACCGTTCCGGTTTTTGTAATTCCCGTCCTCCACCTTTATTGAGCCGGCAAGGTTATCAATTTTATCACCTGAAAAGTTGGCATTCATTTTAAAAGATACCTCTGAGGCAGGAAAGGTCTTTGTGAGATTTAATTTTCCGGGCATGGCATTTTTCAGATCCAGAAGAAAATCAAATTCAGGAACATCAGGATTTAAGTTAATTGTTCCCAAAAAATCAAACTCAAGGTTTGGATCGTTCATCAGAACCAGTCCGTCAAACATCCTGTTGTTCAATATTCCGTCAATCCTGATATTCTTATAATCGTAACTGTTAATATTTACCTGATCAATTTCACCTTCAAATGCTCCTGCCAGGGAATTGTATTTATTATTATAAAAACCGTCAACGCTTCCGTCAAATGTTATTGCGCCAATTGTATTGTTTTTTAAAAGTTCGCCGAGATTAAAATTTTCTGTTGCAACTTTTCCACGGTATGTTATCCTGCCCTGTTCATCAGGCACAACAGACACGTCGGTTGTAAGAGTTCCCATGTCACTTGTCAGAGTACCGAATGCAACAAAGTCGGTTAAAAATCCTGCAAAATTTCCCTGGTAGCTAATAGTTCCGGCTTCATAGAATGATTCGGGGAAATGCAGGAAGCTGGTACCTATTGACTCAGGCATTTTTATTTTGCTGATATCTTTAAATGTGGTTGTCGACTTCTTGAGGTCCAGAAAAAGATACATAGTCAGGGGATCTGACATCCCGTTCGTGTAAAAATCCAGAAGAGCTGTAGTTTGCTCTCCGGTTCTGACAAGAATATTTTTTCCTTTTAAGTCATCTATGCCTCCGTAAATTTGCCCTGAAAAGTCTATTACCTGGTTCATCCCCTTAAGACCGGGCAGCAGTAAGGATATATCGTACAGACTGATTTTGGAATCCGGGAACTGGAGATCCAGTTGCACTGACTGATGGCCATTAATGCTGTCTTCAGGCAGTTCAAACAGAAATGTGCTCCTGGTTATTTCCGACCGGTCGGTTTGAAGATCGAGATCTGACACTCTTATAAATCCCCGGGCATATGAAAACGAGGAGTTAAATTTATTGATCCGGAAATTGTTGCCATCATTAAAAGTCAACTGCTCAACAATGAAATTTATTGAATCTTCAATGATTTTAAAATCGGATAGCTCAAAGTTTATATCATGAATATTTATCGCTTCACTATGTTGTTTAACCCGGTTGTAATAAACAATTCCCGACTCAGTGAATCCGAAAGATTTACATGTAATTTGCCATTCATTTTTATTTTTTTCTTCAGATTTGAGTGAATCCAGCAAAAAAATAAAATTAAACTTATCAGTTGAATCCCTGTCAATATGTATATGGTTATCGATAAAATGCAACTGTTTGACCACTAAAATCTTTTTCCGGAATTTCAGCGTGTCTATATTTGCTGATATCGTGCGGGCAAAGAGCAGGGTATCAGAATTTTGATCTTCAAGAAGCAGATCAGTGAGAACTAATTTGTTAAAAAATGATACTTCTGCCTTTCCAATGATAACTTTAGCGTCTATTTTTTTTGAGAGCATAACAGCAATACGCTTTGCTATAAAAGTTTGTACCATGCTGGTTTGCAAGGCTACAGTCACAACTGCTGTCATTGAAATAACCACCAGAAGTATTATTAATAATATATTACGTGCTTTTTTAATATTTTTGTCTTTTTTAAAGCGAACTTAGTTCTTTAAAAGATTAAAATTATGAATATTGTCGTTAATTTATTAACCATTGTAGTTTAATATTTTTTTCGATAATTCTTGAATATTAAACATTATCAGGTATATTCATAACACAAGATCCTTTATAATATTGTATGTAGCAAATATCATGCAATTTATGGAGAGAAAGGATGCCATGGTTTTCCGGAATGATATCATTATCCGGGCTTTTGAAAATCTTAAGGAGAAGCATTCAGCTAAAGAATTGAGCCGTATTGTAAAATTACGCAAGAGTAATAATTATGACCACGAAAAACAGTGAAGTAATAATCTTAGGAATTGAATCATCATGTGATGACACAGCAGCGGCAATTATCAGGGATGGTTTTATCCTGTCAAATGTCGTTTCAAGTCAGAAAATACATGAGGAGTATGGAGGAGTTGTTCCGGAGCTGGCTTCACGCGCCCATCAGAAAAACATAATTCCCGTCGTTGATCTAGCAATAAAGAGAGCCGGAATATCAAAGAAAGATATTTCTGCTGTTGCATTTACCCGTGGTCCGGGTCTTCTTGGGTCCCTGCTTGTAGGTACTTCTTTTGCCAAGGGTTTCACTCTTGCAAGTAATATCCCGCTGATTGAGGTTAATCACCTGGAAGGGCATGTACTTGCTATCTTTATAAAAGAGAAGGAGAAGAGTACTGATCATCCGGCATTTCCCTTTCTGTGTCTGCTTGTATCAGGTGGCAATTCACAGATAATCCTTGTTCATGACTATTTGAGAATGGAGGTAATCGGACAGACTATTGATGATGCTGCAGGTGAAGCATTTGATAAATGTGCTAAAGTCATGGGATTACCATATCCGGGAGGTCCTCATATTCAGAAAATGGCAATGAGTGGGGATCCGCACAGATTTAGTTTTGCTAAGCCGCGTATTGCCGGACTTGATTATAGTTTCAGCGGACTTAAGACAAGTTTTTTGTATTTTTTGCGTGATAATCTTAAGGAAGATAAAAACTTTACAGAGAATAATCTTTCAGATCTGTGTGCTTCACTTCAGTATGTCATTGTTGAAATATTGATGAATAAACTAAGGAAGGCTGCCAAACAGACCGGAATAAAGGGAATTGCACTTGCCGGAGGTGTGTCTGCCAATATGGAACTCAGAAATTCCATGCACAATCATGCCAAAAGATATGGCTGGAATGTTTATATCCCAAAATTTGAGTATACTATGGATAATGCCGCAATGATTGCTATTACGGGTTATTATAAATATCTCAAAGGTGAATTTGCCGGTCAGGACAGTGTTCCGTTTGCCCGGACAAAATTATAGCAGTAATAAACAGAATTATTTTTTATGGCTCTTCAATATAGCCATAATAAGAGATTGCCTGTCTGTTTGTACTTATAACATTAAGGGTAGCAAACCCGGGTTCGGAAATTTTAAATGTAAAGTTGAGGAAATCCATCTTATTTTTTACATCAAAATCTATTTGATAACCCTTTTTGTCCTTTTTCATTTTATAGTTTTGGATAGTCGAGGTGAAGTTCAGTCCTGACTCCCTTCCCCCGTAATCAACCCTGTAGGCAACACCGTAAAATGGCAGATATGAATATAACGTATCATTACTTATTTCTGCATCAAAAGAGTAATCCAGTTGTATGCTTCCACCACCCATTGGCATGGCATGCGTGGCTTTAAATACAAATGTTTTGTTTTCCAGAAGTTTTTTTATCTCTTCAATCTTTTCGGCCTGGCGTTCTGCTCTGATCTCTTTCCTGCTTTTTGTCTTTCTGTCCTGGCAAATGCCGACTGAGCCGGCAGCAAAAATTAAAAAAATCAAAAAGAGTATTCTCTTCATAACAAAAATATTTATTATTGTAATATTTACACTTATAATTTTAGCTACTGATTCCGGTTAATAACATCAAAAATTGTTCCGGTATTTTTACGCATATAGTGGCAATATAGTTATATAAAGAGCATGTTCTTATTTAATCAAAAAATAACAAAAAAATGATTAAAACAGGAATATGCGAGAGTAAGGAACGAACACCCTGTCTCCCCAACTGTTGTCAGGGAGGGTTCTATATGTTCTCAAATTGTTAAATAATTTATTTACAAGCCATTAAAAAAATCTACAGATGAAGTATATAGGAGCACATGTCAGCGCTGCCGGAGGAGTGGAAAATGCACCGCTTAATGCCAATAAGATAGGGGCAACTGCCTTTGCCCTGTTCACGAAAAATCAAAGGCAGTGGAAAGCCGCTCCCCTGACGGAGGAGAATATCGAAAATTTTAAGGAAAACTGCAAAAAGCATGGTTATGAGCCATTTCAGATACTACCGCACGACAGTTACCTGATTAATTTGGGAAATCCTGATAAAGCTGCTCTTAAAAAGTCACGCGATGCCTTTCTGGATGAGGTAAGACGTTGTGAGCAGCTTGGTCTTGACCGTTTGAATTTTCATCCCGGGAGTCACCTGAATCAGATTAGTGAAAAGGAGTGTCTCTCGCTCATTGCCGAATCGATAAATATTACCCTTGACAAGACAAATGGAGTTACGGCTGTTATTGAAAATACTGCAGGTCAGGGTACTAATCTGGGCCATACCTTCGGTCAGATAAGGGAAATTATTGACCAGACAGAAGACAAGGGCAGGGTGGGAGTATGTATCGATACCTGTCATGCCTGGTCGGCCGGATATGATTTAAAGAACAAAGAGAGTTTTGATGCGGTTTTTAAAGAATTTGATGATATTATCGGATTCCAATTCTTAAGAGGAATGCATTTCAACGATTCCAAAAGAGATCTTGCTTCCAGGGTCGACCGCCATGAAAGTCTGGGAAAGGGGGCACTTGGCTGGGATGTTTATAAATTTATTATGAGCGACTGCCGGTTCGACGGGATTCCTTTGATCCTGGAAACTCCGGATGACAGCTTATGGCCGGAAGAGATCAGAACTCTTAAAGCAATGGAGGAATAAAAATTATTTTTTCACAATTCCAGTGTAAGGTTATCTAATTTGCCATTGATATAACTCATCTCATCCTTACTGATGGTTATCTGTTCAGCTTTAATGTTTTCTGCTACCTGCTTTTTATTTCTTGCTCCTGCAAGTACGCAGGTTATGCCGGGCTGACTGAGAGTCCATTGAAGAACCAGTTGAGCCAGCGTTGCCCCTTTACTTTCAGCCAGGGGTTTTATCTCATTTAGAAAATTATTAATTCTGGTGAGATTGGGTTCACGGAAAAAAGGTGTCGAAGGACGGTGATCTCCCTCATTAAAGTTATAGTCTGCCGTAATTTTTCCTGTCAGCAGTCCTCTTTGCAACGGACTGTAAGCAATTATTGCTTTACTGTTTTTAATGCACCAGGGTACCAGGTCTTTTTCTATGTCTCTCAGAACCATGCTATAGGGAACCTGGTTTGATACCAACGGGAAAATATTACAGGCATTGTCAAACTGTTTCAGATTATAGTTACTTACCCCTCCTGCTCTTATTTTTTTCTGTGCTGTAAGAATTTCAAGAGCCTCCATTGTCTCCTCCACAGGTGTGCTGCTGTCGGGCCAGTGCTGCTGATAAAGGTCTATGGTATCAACACCAAGACGCCTGAGGGAGTCTTCACACTCTTTTATTATACTCTCCTTTCTTCCAACGCGGAAGATTGACAGCTCATTGCCGTTATTATCAGTGGTTTTCTCAAAGTGCAAATGACCTGACTGCCTGTCCCAGCACAAGCCGAATTTTGTGAGTATCTGCACTTTATCACTTTTACCTTTTATTGCTTTTCCCACGAGCTCTTCGCTTTGTCCGAATCCGTAGACAGGAGCAGTATCAATAGTTGTCATACCCATATCTATGGCACAACTTATTGCCTCTATCGACTCTTTTTCATCCGATCCTCCCCAGAACCAGCCTCCGACAGCCCATGCACCAAAGGTAATGGGTGTTATTTGTATGTCTGTACCGGGTAATGTAATTTTTCTCATTTGAGTATATTTATATTAACTTATTGCACTCCACTCAAATCCTGTTTCTCTGGCGTCTAAACTCCGTTTTAATGCTCTGTTGTCGTCATTCTCAAGAAGCGGATCATCACTCAGAAGTTCAGAAGCAACATTTCTGGCAAGTTGTAGAATTTCACCGTCTTTACTGAGACTTGCTATTTTAAGATCGAAACCCATTCCGCTCTGTTTTGTGCCGTCAAGATCTCCGGGGCCCCTTAATTTCATATCCATTTCAGCGATGTCAAATCCGTCATTGGTTCTTGTCATTGTCTCAAGCCTCTTGCGACTTTCATTGCTGATTTTATAAGATGACATAAGGATGCAGTATGATTGTTCGGCTCCTCTGCCTACCCTTCCTCTGAGCTGATGGAGTTGTGAGAGTCCGAATCTTTCTGCGCTTTCGATTACCATCACCGAGGCCCCAGGGACATCGACACCCACTTCTATGACAGTAGTGGCAACCAGTATCCTTGTTTCACCCTGTTTGAATTTTTTCATGGCATTCTCTTTCTGTACCGGTTTCATTCTGCCATGCACCATGCCTGTTTTGATTCCCGGGAATGCTTCATTAACATGCCGGAATCCTTCTTCCAGATTTTTCAGGTCCATCTTTTCAGATTCAGATATCAAAGGATATACTATATACACCTGAGTTCCCTTTTCAATCTGCCGGCGCAAAAAATTCCATACCTGCTTCCGCCTGTTCTCATAAAAATGCAGGGTTGTTACAGGTTTCCTGCCGGGAGGTAATTCATCAATAACGGAAACATCAAGGTCGCCATAGACTGTCATTGCCAGTGTCCTTGGAATAGGGGTGGCTGTCATGACAAGTATATGCGGGGGTATATAGTCATTTTTTTGCCACAGCCTGGCCCTCTGTGCCACTCCGAATCTGTGTTGCTCATCAATAACCACCAGTCCGAGTTTTTGAAAATTCACAGTATCCTCAATCAGCGCATGGGTTCCGATCAGTATATGCATTGTGCCCGATTGAAGATCTTCATGAAGGGTTTTACGCTCTGATGCTTTTGTTGAGCCGGTCAGCAGTCCGGTAGTTAAATTCATTCCACTTAAAAGTCCGTTGATAGTCTGATAGTGTTGCTGCGCCAATATCTCTGTCGGTGCCATCAGACAGCTCTGGTATCCGTTATCTGTTGCCAGAAGCATAGTCATTAATGCCACGAGAGTTTTTCCGCTGCCGACATCCCCTTGCAGAAGTCGGTTCATTTGTATATTTCTGTTTAAATCGCGCCTTATCTCCCTGAGCACCTTTTTTTGAGCTTCAGTCAACTCAAACGGCAGAAAATTCTTATAAAAATTATTGAAATTGTATCCGACTTTCTCAAACCGGTAACCTTTGAATTTATTTTCTCTGTTATGTTTTAATGTAAGTATTTTAAGTTGTATAAGGAAGAGCTCTTCAAATTTAAGCCTGAATGTTGCATTTTTAAGTTCAATTGTATTTTCGGGTTTATGGATATTGGTTAGTGCAACTTCCAGAGGAGCAAGTTTTAATTTTTTTACAATTTTTGATGGGAGAGTCTCATTTATCCTGCCTTTAGCCAGTTGAATAAGTGTCAGTTGTAATTTGTTTAAAGCTTTTGAATTCAAAAACTTGTTTTTCATATTTTCAGTGGTAACATAATACCCCTGAAACAGTCCCGCCGGTTTTAGCTGCTTCTCATCTTCGGTCTCCATATCGGGATGGACAATATTTTTTCGTCCGTTAAATTCCGAGGGTTTCCCGAAAATTATATATTCCCTGTCCTGCCTGATGTTCTCTATTTGCCAGCGGATACTGCGGAACCATACAAGTTCTATGCTTCCGGTCTCGTCGTAAAATTGTGCAGTTAGTCTTTTTTTATTACCCGTTCCGGTTGTCTCAAGTGATTTAATTCTTCCTTTTATCTGTATATAAGGCATACGGGCATGGATTTCAGAGATTTTATAAAATTTGGTACGATCAATATATTTATAGGGGAAATAGTAGATCAGATCACCAAATGTTTTGATATTCAGTTCTTTTGCCAGTAGTTCAGCCCTTTTGGGACCAACACCGGGCAGAAATTTTATATCCTGGTCTAAAAATGATGCCATTTAGCAAATATACTCAATTTGAAAGTATCACCTGTATCATCAATTTATTTGATGCGTGATTAGTGCTGTAAACAGATACCTTTACTCTCATCAAACGGATTTTTATTGTTGTGTTTCAATCTCATGACGGAGATGTTGATTTGCTGCTGCTTATTTTTCTGATTTTTATATTAAAATAAGCGAAGAAGACTGACATTAGCGGACTAATCAGATTAAAAAATGCATAAGGAAGGTACTCGGTCGTTGCCACTCCCAGAACCCTTGACTGAGTTGCCCCGCAGGTATTCCAGGGTACCAGCACAGAGGTCATTGTCCCGCTGTCCTCCAGTGTTCTGCTCAACACCTCGGGCATCAGATCCTTATCCTCATAAGCTTTTCTGTACATTCTTCCCGGAACCACAATGGCGATATACTGATCTGATGCAGTTATGTTGAAAAAGATGCATGTGCCGACAGTCGATGCAACCAGACTTCCTGTACTTCTGGCATATTTAAGTATCGGACGCGTAATTCTTCTTAAAAGTCCGGCAGATTCCATTACTCCGCCAAAAACCATTGCCGACAGTATCAGCCATACTGTATCCAGCATTCCCCGCATTCCCGAAGTGCTCAGTAACTCATTTACATTTTCATCAGGTGTGGTTAAGGACACATTTCCAAACATAGACTGCATCACTGAAATATATGATGCCTTTAAATAGTTTTCACCACTTCCTGCAATCTCTTTGATAATTTCAGGCTGAAAAATAACTGCAAAAATCCCCCCAAGCAATGTACCGGCAAAGAGCGCAGGCAGAGGTGGAACACGAAGCACTATTATTGTTATAAGGGCTAACGGTACCAGAAAAAGCAGGGGACTTGTATTAAAAGTCTCTCCTATGGCCCGCTTTACTATTTCAATATTGCCTGAAGCTTCAGTTACACCGGAGTTAAATCCGATTAATAAAAAAATTATCAGGGTAATGATCATTGAGGGAGTTGTTGTAAAAAGCATATATCTGATATGAGTAAAGAGATCGGTGCCTGCCATAGCAGGTGCCAGGTTTGTTGTGTCACTGAGAGGTGATATTTTGTCGCCGAAATATGCTCCGCTTATTATAGCTCCTGCAACTACAGATTCATTAAAGCCAAGAGCTTTCCCTATCCCCATCAATGCAACCCCTATTGTAGCAATGGTAGACCAGGAACTGCCGGTTGCTATGCTGACAATAGAACTGATTATAACTGCCGAAAATAGAAAAAGCGTTGGATTTATAGCTTCAAGACCGTACCAGATCATAACCGGAACAACACCGCTGATCATCCATGTTCCTGCTAATGAGCCTATTAATAGTAATATCAAAATTGAAGGCATAGCTGATCCAATAGTTGAAACTATCTTATCCCTTACACTGCTCCATTGGTAGCCAAGTTTGATGGCAATTAATCCTGCTGTACCTGCAGCCAGCAGAAGAGCAATCTGGTTGGCACCGGAAAGCGTATCATCGAAAAATATCACATTTAATGTAAGTAATACTATCAGCAGCAAGACTGGGGTCAGGGCTGTTATAAAACCGGCTTCCCTCTTCATTTATTTATATTTGTCAGGCATAAAAAGTCAATATTAAAATAATTATTCCGCATGAACCCGGATAATTTAATTTTTGTAATGCAATTAATATTATAAGTTATTAACTGCCAAATATTTTAGTAACTTTTATTTTTTACTGAAACAGAAACGGCTGATATTTATTATTTTATAAATGTTGAATCACTTAATTGACAAACTGATTCCGGAAACTCTATGTACTATGTAAAAACCACTAGCAAATGAATAATTCAGTACCCAATCCAAAAATAATATTTTGGAAATAATTTAATGTTTATATATTCGTTTTCATTAATTAAGAAATCAGAATATGAATTGCCCGGGCATGAAAATATTTTTACCTCTTTGTTTTATATTGTTGTTTGCATCCGCTACTTTGGCTCAACGGAGCAACGGACTTATCGTTGAGGGTAATGTTGCTGTAGAACAAGGTTCAGTTGAAGGTGCAATAATCCGGATAACAAGGGATGGTCAGCCTCTTGAAAATTATGGTATTGGTACTGACGGTCGTTATAAGCTTGAGCTTAATTACAATCACGAATTTACTCTGATATTTTTTCGTCAGGATAATTTTTCACAAAAAATTGTAGTTGACACCCGGGTTCCGGCTGCAGTACTTCAGAGAAATCCGCTTTTCCCCCCTTTTGAGGTGAATATCAATTTATTTACTGAAATTTCCGGCATAGACCGCACTTTTTCGGAAAATACCGTACTGAAAATTTATTATAGTCAGCAGGTGGATAATTTTATTTCAGACCTCTATTATAATGATGCACAGATAAAACACCTCATAGATCAGGCAATATTACAGGCAGAGATGATAGACAGGGAGTCTGATTATCTGTCTACCTTGACCAAAGCTGAACTTGCAGAATTACGGAGAGAGTATGATATCCTGATAAGAGAGGCTGAGAGTGAATACAGTAATGAACAATTTCTTTCAGCACTTGACGGATATAAGGCTGCGAGCCGCATTTTTCCCAATGAGCAGTATCCAAAGGACAGGATAGCCGAGATCAACGATCTGCTTGGCATGATGATGGTAGCCGGTGAAATGCAACAGGCCCTGGCTGAGAGACTGAAAAAATTGTTAGAGATGGGAGACAGCTATTTCAGGCAGGAGCAGTACGAAGAGGCTAAAAATTCATATCAGAGAGCTCTTTCGGTTGATGAAGGCAATGTTCATGCATCAGGCAGGATAGAAGAGATCGATGAAATTCTGGAACAGAGAAGAACCGACAGAGAGTATCAGAATCTGGTTACCAGTGCCGATAATGCCTTTGACGAGCTTCTTTATGAAGAGGCAGAAAAGAATTACAGAATGGCTTTGCAGCTAAAACCAGCAGAATCTTATCCCAAACAGAAGATAGAAGAAATTATAGCTATAAGAGATCAGCAGACTAAAAGTGCCGAGCAACAGAAAAATTATGAAGAGTCAGTCTTCCAGGCAGAGCTGATGTTTGAGAAGCAGTTTTATGAAAAAGCGGTGGCTTTTTATGAAAATGCCCTGATATATAAACCGGGTGATAATCTCGCAACAACAAAGATCAGAGAAATAAAGGCGTTGATGGCTGAACTTGCAAATCGCACTTTATACGATAAACTTATTGCTGAAGCTGATAAAGCCTTTAATAAGGAGAGATATGATGAAGCTCTTCCTCCGTACCAACAGGCATCTGAACTTTTACCTGAAGAAGAGTGGCCAAAATCGCAGATTGACAAAATTCAAAAGATTATAGATGCTGAAAATAGCTTTAATAACCTTATTAGTCAGGCCGACCGTGCATTCAGCGGCCAGGAATATCCTGAGTCCCGGGTTTTTTATGTCAGAGCTTTAGAGATATATGCAGATAATAAATATGCCTCAGACAGAATTAAAGAGATAGATAAGATTCTTTCAGATCAGGCCCGTCTTGCAGCCATTGAGGCTGAGCGTGACAGGCAGTACAGTGAAGCGATTAACACGGGCGACAGTCTGTTTGCCCTTGAGCAGTACGAGCAGGCACGGACTGCCTACCAGTCGGCCCTGAAGGTAAAATCCTCAGAGATATACCCGCAGCAGCGGATCACAGAGATCGGCAATCTGCTTGCAGAGCTTGCCGCATCGCAGCGAGCCTATGAAGAGGCTGTAGCTTTAGGCGACAGGGAATTGAGGCGTGAGTCCTTTGAGACAGCAAAGTCGGCCTACCAGAGAGCCGCTGAAGCCAGGCCCGCAGAAAGTTATCCGGGCGGGATGATAGCTCAGATCGACTCAATTGTTGAGGCTCGTGCCCGGCTGGCAGCAGAAGCAGAGGCAGCCGAGGCAGCCCGTCTTGCAGCCATTGAGGCTGAGCGTGACAGGCAGTACAGTGAAGCAGTAGCGTCGGGCGACAGTCTGTTTGCCCTTGAGCAGTACGAGCAGGCAAGAACAGCTTATGAGTCGGCCCTGGAGGTAAAATCCACAGAAACATACCCGCAGCAGCGGATAGCGGAGGCAGAAGAAATTATTAAAAATCTGGAGGCTGAAAGGTTGGAGAGGGAAAGAGCAGAAAGAGAATATCAGGATGCAATTCGACTTGCGGACCAGCAGTTCAACAGTAAAAACTATACTCCTTCCAGAGCCAGCTATGAAAGAGCATTGACCACCAGACCGGGCGAAAGTTATCCATCAGGCAGGATCACTGAAATTGACAGCATACTGAAACAGCAGGAACTAGATGAAAATTACAGAAAGATAATTTTAGCTGCTGATGGCTTATTCCGGTCTGAGTCATACATTGAAGCAAGGAGTCAGTATGAAAATGCTCTTGCATTAAAGCCCGGAGAAAGCTATCCTGTGAGTCAGATAACCAGGATTGACAATTATCTCAATGAACAGCAGGCCAGGATTTTGGCTGAACAGCAGGCTGCTGCTGAGCTGGAGGCGAGGCGACAACAGATCAGCCGTCAACAGGAGGAACTCCTTGAGATGGAAGTTATGAGTGAGTCGGCCTTATCAGATCTTTATGATCAATATATTGCCAATGCAGATGAGTATTTTGACAACAAACTGTACAATGTTTCAAGAGCATGGTATTATAAGGCATGGGATTTAAAACCTTCAGAGACCTATCCGCCTGCCCGTATTGATGAAATCAACAGATTGGTTAATGGTTTATTATTAAATCAGAGAGACCGCGACTATCAAAGATTTATAGATTTGGCTGATTCAACATTCAGAGTAAATCAGTTGTCTGTTGCCCGCGGATGGTATAACAGGGCACTTTCTGTAAAATCAGGTGAAAGTTATCCCGGGGAACAGATACGGGAAATTGAAAGATTGGTTGAAGAGCGTTTAGCGGGACGCTCCGGTCAGTTGTTTGAAAGTAATCTGCAAAAAGCAGAAGAGGCTTTTCAGAATGGTAACTATAACGTGGCAAGGTTTTGGTATAAGAAAGCTCAGGAGCTGAGACCTGATGACGAAAATGTAAAAAACCGGCTTGATGAGATAAAGCGTCTTACAGAATAATTTGTCATTTAAAATTACAGGCTGGTTATACCTGTGGAACTGTTTTGTTTTCCAATTGCTTGGCTAATACCTTGTTGACACATGTCAGCAAGTCATAGTTAAGATGTTCTGAGTAGATGCGGACAATATTAATTGCTTTGCCGTTAATAATAAGACCTCCTCTTGCTGCATCAAAAGAGATGCAGTCACTGTTATTTCGCACATTATTAATGAGAACATCGAATTCGTTTTGGTTCAGATGCCTCGGTATTCTTATATAACCTTCATTTCTGTTTACTCTGTCCAGGAATATAATTTCATCAGCTTTTTCCAGTGCAAAACATTTATTTACAGTTACCAGGGCTTCATTTGCCTTTTTTACATTTTTAGCAAATCTGACTCCCCGTTCCTGATAGCAGTGTTGTAACATTTCAAGATGTTCATAATCGGGGAAATTGCGTATGCGAATAGCTGGGTACAGAGTATTTTTAATTTTTAAAATAGCACTTGCTGCATTTACCTTATGTTTTGAGCAAAATCCAATGCTTTGAGTAATACTAAGAGATTCCTCAAGTGTATAGTATCTTTCTGTAAATATGAAAAGTGAATTTGGTTCAGCTCTTTCAGGCATACCTCCGTAATAGGTGGAATAAGGTATATTTGCCTCAGCAACATAAGTATGGGCAAGAATATTGGATTTTAACCATAATAACGACTCCCTTTTGGTAATGGATCCGCAAACATTGAGTAAAATTTCCGCTTCCATAGCTATTGGTTTTATTAGTTACACTTATTGATACAATTAATTCATTATAAAAGTTACAGGGAAAAGCCTTAAAATACTCTGTTTCAAAAAAAATATTTCATTAACTTTTAACAAGTTAATCAATTTTTTTCTTAATTTGTAACTATTAATTTAATAACTAATCCGGTGCTAAACAAACAATCTGATATTGAAATTGCCACTTTAATTAAAGGTCTTAAGAAGGGCAGGCATGATTGTTTTAAGAGTTTATTTGAACTATACAGCCGTCCTCTGTACATTTTTTCATTTCGATATTTAAAATGCAATGAACTAGCTGAAGATGTTGTTCAGGATGCTTTTATAAAAGTCTGGCACAGAAGAAAATTTCTGGATACTTCCAAATCATTTAAGTCATATTTATTTACCATAGCTTTTAATTCCATAAGGAAGCACTTCAATAAAGCTTCAGAATCGATTCTGTTGAAGTTAAATATCATGGCAGATGCGACTGAAGAATGTGACACCATAATGGAATCAGATGAGTTTGATGAATTATTGGAGAACCTTGAATTATTCATAAATAAAATGCCGGAAAAGCGAAGGGATATTTTCCGGAAAAAGAAAATTGAGTGCAAATCTTTGAAGGAGATTGCAGAGGAGTATTCAATTTCAACCAAAGCGGTTGAATATCACATCACTGAATCAATGAAATTTTTAAGACAGGAGTTTGAAAAATTAATTATTTAGGAGTTTTCACAAAAAAAGTTTCTTTTTTTTAGGGATTTTCTCATTTACGGGATATAACAATTAGATTAACAAAGGAATGTTAATCTGCAGGTTAGTTTAGTTAGGAAAGAAGGGGATGTTTAAAAATCTCCTTCTTTTATATGAATTGTTATATGAAAGAAAGTGAAATATACCAGACTCTTAAAAATTTTATCGCCGGGAAATATTCTTATGATGAACTGGTAAAAATTAAACACTGGCTTAATAATCCGGGTAATTATCCCCAGGTCAGTCAGTTTTTAAATGAGGATTGGCAAAAGATCATCAATGAAGCGGGACACAGGGATACATCTCTTAACCATATTTTTCAAAATATAGAGTATCAGATACTTCTGGAAGAGAGAAAAAATTCTAAACAAATAAAGTTGTGGTCTTTATATAAACAGGTTGCTGCAATTCTTTTAATACCGGTTATCATTTTTTCATTATATTATTATTCTAAGCCCTCTGGTGAATATCCCGTTACTGACTGGGTTCAAATTCACTCACCTGCCGGAGCAAGGACAGAGTTTATGTTGCCCGACGGATCGAAAGGATGGTTAAACAGCAGATCCAGTATAAAATATCAGCCTCAGTTTTTAAATGACAGAAAGGTGGAACTTTCAGGAGAGGCCTATTTTGAAGTTAAGAAAGATGATTCTCCCTTTACAGTGAGTGTTAAGGATGTTGATATCAATGTTTTGGGTACTCAGTTTAATGTTTCCGCTTATCCTGGAGATCAGTTTACCGAGATTGTACTTGACAGGGGTAAGGTTCAGATTGAGGGAACGTCATTGCCATTCCACAAAACTTTACTGCCCGGGAATAAGCTGGCTTATGAAAATGCCAGTGGAAAATATTCAGTCAATGAAGTTGATAGCAGGTTATATTCAGCCTGGAAAGAGGGTTTTCTTATGATGGATAATGAGATGCTGAAGCAGGCTGTAAACAGGATAGAGAGATGGTATAATGTGGATATAGAGATAGAGGACGAGGAATTAAAGAACTACCGTTATAAAGCAACCTTCAAAGATGAACCGCTTGAAGAGATACTGAGGTTGATAGCCCTGACCACTCCCATTGATTATGAAATAGAAGAACGACTTCCGGGAGTTGATGGTTTATACCGTAAGAAGAGAGTGATAATACGACTTAAAAGCTGAAAAATGCAAAAAGGAGAGTGCCGCTAACACTTTCCGCAACACCGCAGATATGTACTAAAATCAATTTATTAACTCTACAAAAGTGTAAATTTATGAAAAAGTTTCGAAGGTTAATGAGAATGTATGGTTTTGTAATCCGGAACCATACAGTATTAAAAGCATCAAAGATCGCCAGACTAACTTTGATTTTCATGCTGGCGGGTATTATCCATTCTTTTGCGGAAGTTTCATATTCGCAGGCAACTAAACTGACACTGAACCTTAAAAACGTACGACTTGAGACTGTTTTAAGGGAAATTGAGAATCAATCTGAATTCTTCTTTCTTTACAATAAAGATTTGATTGATGTTGATCAAAAAGTCGATATCAATGCGAAAGATAAGAAGATAACTGAAATTCTTGATGTTATTTTAGCGGATAAAAATATCAGGTATTTCGTAATCGACAGGCAGATTGTACTTTCCAATCAAGCCGTTAAATCAGGCGGAGGACGAGAGAGCAGTAATGAAGTACAAGAGATGTTTCAGCAGTCTGTTTCGGGTAAGGTTACTGATGAACGTAATCAGCCTTTGCCGGGTGTCACTGTTATAATCAAAGGAACTACACAGGGTACTGTTACTGACATTGACGGAGCATATTCGATCACCAGTGTACCAGCACAGTCTACCCTTGTATTTTCATTTGTTGGAATGAGAACCCGGGAGATTGCTGTGGGTAACCAAACTTCCATCAACGTAACGATGGTTGAGGAGACCATTGGACTGGAAGAGGTTGTTGCAGTAGGTTATGGTACACAGAGGAAAGCAACCCTTACTGGTTCTGTATCAGGTATTACGAATGAAGAGGTGATGAAAACTCCTTCGCCTAACCTTTCCAACTCTCTGGCAGGTTTGATGCCAGGCCTGGTGGCAATGAACCGTACTGGTCAGCCGGGATCAGATAACTCAACTTTTTTGGTAAGGGGAAACTCAACTACCGGAAATAATACTCCGTTGATTCTTGTCGATGGTATTCCTGAATCAGGATGGCAGAGGATAGATCCAAATGATATTGAATCTGTGTCGGTTCTGAAAGATGCAGCTGCATCAATATACGGAGTACAGGCTGCCAACGGTGTAATCCTGATAACAACAAAAAGGGGAACTGCCGGCAAGCCTGTTTTTAATATAACTGTTAATCAGGCAGTTACTCAGCCTACAAGAGTCCCTGAAATGGCCAGTTCGGCAACATTGGCTGAATATGGGAATGAGTTTCTTGTAAGGACAGGTAATGATCCTATGTGGACAGAAGAGGAGATACAGAAGTTCAGGGACGGAAGCGATCCTATAAATTATCCTAATACCAACTGGGTTGAAGAGTGTTTCAAGAAGTTTGCTTCACAGGAATCTGCCAACCTGAATATCAGAGGAGGTAGTGAACATGTCCTTTATTCTGTGTCCGGTTCATTTCAGCATCAGGATGATATTTTAAAGAAAGGTATTCATGATTACAAGAATTACTCCCTCAGGACAAATACTGATATGAATGTTACCGATAATATAAAGGTAAGTCTTGATCTGAATTTCAAAAAGGATGACAGGGTTAGTCCAATGTCAGGTGGTGTTGGAAGGATCTATACCCAGAATCCGCAATATCCTGTCTACTGGCCGGGTGGCTATCCTTCAAATCCTCCGAGCGACTACGGGTATCATCCTATGATCAATAATACGGGAGGTTCCGGTTATTATAAGGACAGAGGATTCTTTTTTACGGGTAAAGCCGGTATTGATATCAAACTTCCCTGGATTGAAGGACTTGGAGTTGACGGATACTATGCTTATAACCATTATTATAACAGGGGAAAAGACTGGAATACTCCATGGACATATTATGCATGGGATAACGATAATAAGAAGGTTATTCCTCTTGGCGGAGGAACTGTCCCAAATCCAACCCTTGAAGAGAACTTTTCCCACAGCCATTATAATCTGTTTAACTTTAGGGTAAAATATGAAAGACAATTTACAGATCATTATGTTAGTGCATTCCTTGCCGGTGAACAGCTTAAGGGGGTAAATGACAGTTTCAGCGCATACAGGCAGGGATTTTTAACTGATGCGATAGAGGAGATCTTTGCCGGGTCCCAGGTTAATATGCAAACCGGAGGAACATCTTCAAACAACGCCAGACAAAATATTTTTGGCCGTCTGAATTATAACTTCCGGGAAAAGTACCTGATGGATTTTAATTTCAGATATGATGGTTCTTATAAATTTCCTAAAGACAGCCGCTGGGGCTTCTTCCCCGGAATATCAGTTGCATGGAGACTCAGTGAAGAAGGATTTTTCCAGTCAGATTTATTTGATAATTTTAAGCTTAGGGCTTCATACGGAGAGATGGGTAATGATGATATTGCCGCATTCCAGTTTTTACAGGCATACAACTTAAGTACTGCAGGTTATTTTATAGGTTCTCCTGTCAGGACTGTCCCGTCTGTCAGACCGGGTGTATCTCCTAATCCGAATGTGACCTGGGAGGTGGCAACTAATCAGAATATTGGATTTGATTTCCAGATCCTTGATAATTTATTAGGTCTGACTTTTGATGTCTTTAAACAACGCAGATCTAATATTTTAACAACCAGGGCTCTGGAACTTCCTGCATATACTGGTCTTACACTTCCTGCTGAAAATATCGGTATTGTTGATAACAAGGGTTTTGAAATTGAACTGACACACAGAAATAAGGTCAATATCGGAAGTGGATTAACATACCATATGAAGGGTAACTTTGCTTTTGCCAGAAATAACGTCGTTGATGTTTCAGAGGCAGAGGATGTTCCTGAATATCAAAAGGCTGAAGGTCATATACTTGGAGCCGGACTATATTATAAAGCTATCGGTATTTTCAGGACACAGGCAGAGGTAGACTCAAATCCAATTTATCCGGGTACTATAGTTGGTGACCCGCAATATGAAGACGTCAATGGCGACGGTGCTATTTCTGCTGCTGACAGGGTCAGGATGGACAAATCCATTATACCTGAAATTACTTATGGATATAACTTGTCTGCCGAATATAAAAATTTCTCGCTATTTGCCCATTTTGCCGGACAGGCCAGGGCATGGTGGTTTATTTTCCAGAATGCCAGGGTATCACTGAATGCTCCCAAAGAACTTCTGGAGAACAGATATACCCCCGGAAGTATGGATTCCAAATATCCGTGGATACCACAGATGGAGGGACCGGGAAGAGAGGTAAGCGGACTTCAGTCAGATTTTTGGCTGCAAAATGCATCTTTCCTGCGTTTGAAAACACTGGAGTTGTCATATCAGTTACCACGTGATTTCCTGTCACGTTATAATGTAGGAAGTATGAGAATCTATCTCAATGGTAATAACCTGCTGACATTCTCTGAAATTAAATGGTATGATCCGGAGGGTGACAATACCCGCGGAACCTTTTATCCGCAGAGTAAAATTTATAACTTAGGAATACAAGTATCATTCTAAAATAATCTGAAATGAAGTATATTAATTATTTATATAAGAAATTGAAAGCAATTATGTTTTCATTGATACTGATAAGTACGTTTACTGTATTTATGGTATCTTGTGACAGCGACTTCCTGGATCTGGAACCGACAGACAGTTTCACAGAGGCAGTTGTGTTTGATGATCCTGTTCTTAGCGAGGCGTTTCTTTACAGGGCATACAGTCTTCTTCCCTGGGGCTTTAAGCCTGCCGGATGGACAATGCCGTTATCCTTTCTGTGTGACGAGAATAATGCCCGACTGGCTGATGCTGCTGTAGGTCCTATCATCAGCGGAAATATGACTCCTTCTTATCTGGGTGCCATGGATGTCTGGGCCGACCAGGATAATCGCGGCAGGAGTTACTGGCCGTCTATAAAGCAGTGTAACGAATTTCTTGCCAAGACAGAAGAATCGGAAATGGATCCTGAAATTCTTAATCCTTTAAGAGGTGAAGCAAAAATGATACGGGCTTATGCATATTTCCGTCTTGTGTGCTACTTCGGCGGTGTTCCGATCATTACCCAGCCTTTTTCTCTGGATGACGACTGGAAAGTTCCGAGAGACAGCTATGATAACTGTATGAAATTTATCTTTGATGAACTTGATGAAGCAATGAATATGCTGCCTCTTCAGCGGGATAACGCAAACCTTGGAAGGGCTACAAAAGCTGCGGCAATGGCTATTAAAGCAAGGGCATTGCTCTTTTATGCCAGTCCCCTTAATAATCCCTCAAACGATAAAACAAGATGGCAGGCAGCCGCAAATGCATCAAAAGCTATAATTGACCTGGGTATTTTTGATTTGTATCCTAATTACAAAGAACTTTTTATGGAAGCCGGAGGCTGGAATGAGGAGGTAATCTGGGCAAGACGCACCCAGAATCAAATTGTGAGGGAAGCAAGGATAGAGCAGGTATTTTTCCCTAACGGATGGCGTGGCTATGGACAGATCCATCCTTACCAGAATCTGGTTGATGACTATGAAATGGCAAATGGCAAAAAGATTGATCAGGAAGGTTCGGGGTATGATCCTCAAAATCCATATGTAGACAGGGATCCGAGGTTCTATTATACCATTCTTTATGACGGAGCTCCGTTTAAAGAGAGAACTATTGAAACTTTTTTCCCGGGCGGCCAGGATTCTCCTGAAGGAACTGTCTCTAGCTGGAATGCGACCCAGACAGGCTACTATCCCAGAAAATTTATTGATGAGACACAAACCGGGTACGGTTGGACAGGCACCAGCGATCCCCTGTGGTTATGGTTCCGTTACGGTGAGGTGTTGCTAAACTATGCTGAAGCTATGTATCAGCTTGGCAATGAGGAAGTTTGTCGTGAATACATCAATAAGATAAGAAACAGGTCCAGTGTTGAAATGCCCCCTGTTACCGAGAGCGGATCTGCATTATGGGCCAGGCTGGTTAATGAACGCCGCATAGAGCTGGTTTTTGAGGAGCACAGGTTTTTTGATGTACGCCGATGGAAAATTGCCGAGGATGTGCTTAGCAGGGATCTTAACAGAATGTATATCTGGAAAGATCCGGCAACCGGACAGAAAACTTATGAAGTGAGATTTTATAAAAAACCGAAATTTAATTCGTGGAACTATCTTGCTCCGATACCACAGGAAGAGATCGATAAAAATGCTCTTTTAGAGCAAAATCCCGGATACTTGTAGAATTTTGTTGTTATAGCATTCTGATTTCATTATCAGCAATACTGAGATAAATCAATAATTGTGAAGTTGTGGAAAATGCGGGAAAGATTACGAAGATAATCTTTCCCCTTTTCCTTTATAACTGACCTTTCATTACCTTTATGGTTGCTCTAAATAATATTTTATTCACAAATTAAAATTAAGATTGATGAGAATCAAATTATTTTATTCTGTTATCCTGGCATGTTTAATCGTTACATCATGCAGTGTTCGTAATGATAAAGTCAGTCAGGACCCGGGTTATATCGAAACAGATTCCCTGCCTGCCGTGCTTCCTGAAAATCGTCCTGACCTTATCGAAAGTACATTGAGAAATGAGGCGTACATGAGGTTTTTTACTCACCTTCTTCCTGATAATATTCAGGATTGGGAGGAGTATAAAACGGCACTGAAAGCAGAAATTGTCAATAATACAGGACTTGATGAGAATCATTCCCTTCCTTTGGATATTAGAAAGAAATCCACAATACAGATGGATGGTTACAGAGTTGAAAATATTACATTTCAGACCAGGCCCGGGATTTATGCCACTGCCAATTTGTTTGTGCCCGACGGGAATGGACCTTTCCCCGGAGTCATTAACATGATCGGACATTGGCAAAAGGGAAAGATAGATCCGTCAGGACCCCAGGCAGTAGGTCATAGTTTAGCTGTAAACGGGTATGTTTGTCTTAGTGTCGACCCCTGGGGAGCAGGAGAGAGAAGTACAATACACGGAGAATTTGAATACCATGGTGCCAATCTGGGTGCCTCTCTGATGAATATCGGCGAATCACTGATAGGCATGCAGATATCAGATAATATGAGAGGAGTGGATCTTCTTTGTTCATTACCTTATGTCGATGCAGATAAGATCGGCGCAACAGGAGCCAGTGGCGGCGGAAACCAGACAATGTGGATCTCAGCAATGGATGAGCGTATTAAGGCGGCAGTGCCTGTGGTAAGTGTAGGTACTTTTGAATCTTATATCATGAGGTCAAACTGTATTTGCGAAACTCTGGTTGACGGACTTGCATTTACTGAGGAGGCGGGAATCCTGGCTCTTTCGAATGCGATAATGCCGATAAACAGATACAGGGATAATCCGGCTTTTCTATCAACAGAAATGCTCCGCAGTTATGAAAATGCCAAAAGGGTTTTTGATATGAAAGGAGAAGGAAACCATATTAGTTATAAGGTTTTTGATCTTCCGCACGGTTATGCTGCTGAAGACAGAAGTGCAATGCTGGGATGGTTTAATTACCACCTGAAAAGGATTGGTACGGGTGAGCCGGCAGAGGAAAAGCCTTTTGATCTGCTTCCCGAGACTGACGTCATGGTTTTCGAGGCCGGTAAAAGAGATGCTGATGTGGTAACTACCGAAGAGTACTGTAAGCTCATAGGGAATGAACTAAGATCTGAATACCTGAATTCCGTGTCTTTTGACGTAAATAGCAAAAAAAGCCAGTTGGCTGAAATATTGCGCATAAAGGATAAACCGGATCTGAAACGAGCGCACGACTACGGAGTGTCAGGCGGATGGAGCAGAATTGCCCTGGAGACCTCAGATAATAAGATTATTCCTTTATTGCTTTCAAATACATCTGCAGGATTTTCAGAATATGTTATAGTCACTAATCCTTTGGGTAAAGATGAAATACCCGGTTCATTGATAGAGGATATAATTAATAGCGGGAAATGAGTTGCTGTTGTTGACCTGACAGGTTGTGGTGAACTATCTTCCGAAGCTGCAGCAAATTATGACCGGGAAAGAGTATTTCACACTATTGCACGTGCTGAATTATGGCTTGGAAAAACAACGATTGGCGAATGGATAAAAGAGCTTGATCTGGTAGCTGAATATATCAGATCAAACTATAACGTAAGTAAAATAAGTGTTGACGGAACCAGGGAGACAGCACTTGCCGGACTGTTTTTAAGTACTTTGGAGAATAATATAAACGAAGTGATCTTAAGGGAAGCACCCATCAGCTATCTTTTTGATAACAGGGAGAATGTTGATTTTTTCAATATGGCGGTTCATTTACCCGGATTTTTGAAATGGGGTGATGTATCACTGGCTGCCGGCATGACCGGGAAAAATGTTACATTTATTGATCCGGTAACAATATCGGGCCGTGTATTAAAGAGTGATGACATTGAGGAATATACGGGAGAGTTTGAAAAGATCAGAAGCTCCTGCGGACAATCAGGCAGCACTTTTTTTAAATAGTATAATATTATATTGTATTTTTGAAGGAATAAAGATATTGCCCAACCGGGGCAATATAGTATTCTGAAGTAACCTGACTGAAAATTTAATTTGGCAAATTGATCTGAGCTTAAGATATAGCTTCGGTAAGTTTTTAATAATTGGAGTTAATGAAATTATAATTATAAAATTTAATAGTATGAATAGGAGTAAATACAGCACGCTGACAATGTTGATTGTTTTTGTTTTTATTGGTTTAACCGGTTTTAGTCAGGAGAGTATGTTGTGCCAGGGGCATCACTGGACAGAAGATGAAGCCAATGTCATGATAAAGAAATTTGCAGGAGAGTGGGACGATTTAGCGTCATGGGAGAAGAGGGCAGATATTATCAGGAAGGGAATAATAACCGGTATGCAGCTTGATAAAATGCCCAAATCACAGGGTAACTTCAAAGAGAAAATAACCAAAACACGTGAGTTCGATGGATATATAGTTGAGAATATTGTAATTCAAAGTTTTCCCGGATTTTATATAACAGGAAATATTTACAGGCCTTCAGAACAGAAAGGCAGAAGTGCTGCAATTTTATGTCCTCACGGTCATTGGGATAATGGCCGTATGCGTCCTGATATGCAATACAGATGTGCAGTCCTGGCCCGCATGGGAGCAATAGTATTTGCTTATGATATGATAGGTTATGGCGACAGCAGGCAGGTAGAGCACAGGGTGCCTTACGCTTTACTGCTCCAGACTTATAACAGTAAAAGGATACTGGATTATCTGTTGTCAAGACCGGATGTTGACAGTGAAAGGATTGGCATCACCGGTGCATCCGGAGGGGGTACGCAGACATTCGTATTAACTGCTATTGATGACAGGATAAAAGTATCAGTACCTGCGGTTATGGTTTCTGCCCATTTTTTTGGAGGGTGCATTTGTGAAAGTGGAATGCCGATTCACAAGAGTGCCTCTCATCAGACCAATAATGTTGAGATAGCTGCTCTTTGTGCACCCAGACCACTCTTATTATTATCAAACGGGGGCGACTGGACCAGAAATACAAGGCAGATAGAATATCCTTATATAAAGAGTGTATATGCATTGTACAACGCAGAGCATAAAGTTGAAAATGTGCATTTTCCGGCTGAAAGACATGATTACGGATATACCAAGAGAGCCCCGGCCTACAATTTCTTTGCCCATCAACTGAAGCTGAATGCAGGCAGGGTTACCTTTGATCCGACAGCAGACGAAAGTTTTGTAACTATTCTTCCGGAAAACCAGTTGAGGGTATTTGATGAAGATAATCCCATGCCCGATGATGCATTGAAAGGTATTGATGCTGTTATAAAATATCTTGATCTGGAATGAACGAGATTAATAATATTTAAAACTAATAGTGATGAAAAAAATTTCTGCAGCAATTTTGCTTTTGACTCTGATTTTCTCTGTGTCCTGCGGTCAGCAGGGCCCCAAA